>Ga0172380_10000688_pt1 | contig 62570 bp, 51 predicted proteins | sample Leawe162metaG_FD_119747 | JGI IMG/M metagenome (GOLD analysis project Ga0172380, IMG submission 119747) | Leachate microbial communities from a municipal landfill in Southern Ontario, Canada - Leachate well 162 metaG | ecosystem: Engineered > Solid waste > Landfill > Unclassified | place... | reverse complement strand
GAGATATAAACTTATGCTCAATACCTTCAAAAATAATGCAAACCTTCCAGCTCGTTTTGTGAACGTCTATACCTACAAATATAGACTTATTTTTAAAATTAATTTTTCTAACTTCTTTCATGGCAAGCCTCCTTGAATTTGCTTAAAAAATAAATTTACTAATTTATTTTGAGGCTTGCCACCTTTTTAAACATAAGGTCTGTGGTTAAAACTCTTTGAATAAAAACCGTTTTTCTCTGTGAATTCTGTGGTTAAAACTGGCTCTAAAATCCAAATCCTGACTGCTGATATTTTGACTTTAAAGATATATTTATTAAAGTTAATTTACATTATATATTATGAGTAAAAAATTATTCTATTCGGTTGAAGAAGCGCAGGAACTTCTTATTTCCCTTAAACCAATGATTCAAAAGATGGTCGAGCTAAAAAAAGAGCTCAACCGGATGGGCTTTGATGTTTATAAACATGAATACTACGGCGGCATGGGTCCTAACGGTACTGGAAAATTCCCAAAAGAGATGGATGAACTTATTGATATCGTTAAGTACTTTTCTTCCATTAACGTGGAAATTAAAAGCCTCGATACCGGATTGATTGATTTTCCACACGTTAGAAAAAATGGCGAACAGGTATATCTGTGTTTCATTCACGGTGAAGAACAAATAATGTTCTGGCATGGATTGTACAGCGGTTTCGCCGGTAGATTGCCACTTAATGAAATTTAAACATATACATTATGAATCCAATTAATACAATTTTAGTTAAAACTCTCCCTCTGTTCCCCAAAAAGTTGGTTAGGGTTTTTGCAAATAAGTATATTGCAGGAGATAGTATTGAAGACGCTGTTAAAACAGTCCAGTTCTTGAACTCTAAAAATATAATGGCAACTATTGACGTTCTTGGGGAAAGCATTAAAGATAGGGATGAAGCACGAAAATCGAAAGATGAATCTCTTGAGGTGCTGGATACAATAGTTAAGCACAAGCTTGATGGCAATCTTTCCGTAAAGCTTACTATGATTGCCCTTGCGATGGATTACGACCTCTGCAAAAGTTTGTTTACAGAAATACTTGACTCGGCAAAAAGCAAGAACATCTTTGTACGCATCGATATGGAAGATTCATCCGTTACCGATATTACTATAAAAATGTATAAGGAAATGAGGGCAAAGTATGATAATGTCGGACTTGTACTACAGGCATACATGAGAAGAACAGAAAAAGATGTTCTAGACCTTACACAAGAAAAATCAAACTTCAGACTATGCAAAGGAATTTATATCGAACCTGAAGCAATTGCCTTCAAAGGTAAGCAGGAAATCAGGGACAATTTCCTAAAAGTTCTAAGAATAATGTTTGAGAGAAATGCTTACGTCGGTATCGCAACTCATGATGACTTTCTGACAAAAGGTGCAGAAGATATTGTCAGAGAAATGAAACTCGAAAAAGATAAATTTGAATTTCAGGTACTCCTTGGAGTGAGAGAAAGATTAAGAGATGAGTTGGTAGCTAAAGGATATAGAATGAGATCTTACGTCCCGTTCGGCAAAAGATGGTATCAGTATTCAATAAGACGTTTTCAGGAAAATCCAAACGTCGCCGGACAGGTATTAAAAGCATTATTCACTAGATAAGCATACGTCTGCAAACTAATTTTAAACTAATAATTACCCTCCCCATCGTACCTCGGGAGGGTGTTTAAATTATATCAAGTCTCTTCAATCTTCATTACTTCACGTATTAGGTCATACGAAAACCCCTTGGATAAAAGATGCTTGAAACACTTCTGCTTCTTATCAGCTTCATTCTTGCCTCTTACTTTCTTCCGGTACTTATCATACAAATCCTTCGCTTTGTTTAATTCTTCTTCCTCGGAATAGTTTTCGCTTACACTTTTTTCCGAAAGCTCTTTATTTATACCCTTTTGGGCGAGTTTCATTCTTACGGTTCTTCTTCCTTCAGGTTTCAGAAGTTTCTTGCTTTCAACAAAAAGCTTCGCATAGTTCTCGTCATTTACAAACTTAAAATCTTTCAGGAATAACATTATCTTGTTTATGGATTCATCTGAAAGCTTATGGCTTTTAAGTTTCCTGTGTACTTCCTTCTCTGTCCTCTGCTTATAGTTTAGAAACCTTATCGCTGCTTTTTTTCCAAAGTTAATTTCATCGTAACTTATTATTTCATTTATCTTCTCTTCAGTAAGGTCGTCTTTAACGCGGAGACCAAAATCATATATCGTCTCTTTATAAAGACCAAAGGCAAATTCTCCATCCAGAAAGATGTTGAACCTGCCTTTTCTCTTCTGCTCTTCTATTGAAGTAATTATCAAAGCAAATGTTTAATGTTACTGCTCTTTCATATTCCTAAAGCATTAAATGTTCCGGTATTATTTTGTCTTCTTTTCTTTTACTTCTTCTTTTGGTTTCTCCTTTGAAGTGTCGGTATTGTTACCATTATTGTTATCGAATCCGAGTACAACTTTCACTTCTCCTAACAGCTTATCGCATAATGCAGGTTCTTCCTGAAGCATCTTCTTCAGCCCGTCGCGGCCCTGAACTCGGTTTTCTCCGTAAGTAAACCAGGCACCGCCTTTCTTTATAATTTCTTTCACTACTGCAATATCAATTAGGTCGCCTATCTTGGAAATACCCTCATTGTACATTATATCGAATTCTACTTCTTTGAACGGTGGGGCAACTTTATTCTTTACTACTTTTACCTTTGTTCTGTTTCCGATAACGTCCGTACCATCCTTGATAGCAGCAATTCTGCGTATATCCATCCTTATTGAAGCGTAGAATTTCAGCGCCTTGCCGCCAGTTGTTGTTTCAGGGCTTCCGAACATAACTCCTATCTTGTCCCTTAACTGATTTGTAAATATCAGTGTGACATTCGACTTTGAAACAGCGGCGGTAAGTTTTCTCAATGCCTGCGACATTAAGCGTGCCTGCATTCCCATTACTGCATCACCCATTTCACCCTCTATTTCGGCACGTGGAGTTAGTGCAGCAACAGAGTCAACAACGATAACATCAAGCGCGTTGCTGCGTACAAGCGTCTCGCAAATTTCAAGTGCCTGCTCTCCGTACTCCGGCTGTGATATTAGAAGATTGCTTATATCTACTCCGAGCTTTTGTGCATAATTTGTATCAAGTGCATGCTCCGTATCAATAAATGCTGCCAGTCCGCCGGTCTTCTGTGCTTCTGCTATTATATGCAGACAAACTGTTGTTTTACCCGAAGATTCGGGACCGTATATTTCGACTATTCTTCCTCGCGGTACACCTCCGATACCAAGTGCAGCGTCAAGTGATATTGAACCCGTAGAAATAGACTCAATCTTAGCAGCGGGCTTGTCGCCGAGTTTCATTATTGAACCTTTTCCGTGGTCTTTTTCTATCTGGTCCATCGCTATTTCAAGCGATTTAATTCTCATTGCTCTATCATCATTCATTTTATTATGATTTAATTATTTAAACTTCTATACAAAATTAACTATTTAAAGAATACAAATATTATCATTTGATGATAATTTTTTCCACTTAAAAAATAACAATTTATTACTATTTAATTAATAACAATTTTCTGGTTGTTGTAAATCCGTTTATATCCATTTTATAATAATACACTCCTGTGTTCAGATTATTTGAATTCAATGTGTACTCATAGACTCCTGCCTGTTTCTGTTCGCTGACCATATTCATAACTTCTTTGCCTAAAATGTTATACAATGATATCTTTACAAAACCTGCCTTGGAAATACTGTACGAAATCTTGGTTGAAGGATTGAACGGGTTTGGATAATTTTGAGATAAAGAATACCCGTTTGGTGTTTGCACAGTAACTTCCGTCACTGATACAAGGTCGCCGTTGTTATACACACCGTTGTGTTTTGTGTTGTATTGCCACATAGGTGTTTGTGTCTTTATTGTTGAATATGCAACACCTGAATTCCATAGATAAACATTAGTTTGTTGTGAAGGGCTTGTTCCCGCAACACCCGCTCCGATTATATCAAGAATTCCGTTCCTGTCAATATCTGTAATACACGGTGTTGTAAAAAATGTTGTTCCGTTCGTTTCAATATTTCTGTTGAAAGTACCGTCGTGATTATACACAAGATACTTGCCAAGTCCTGCCGGTTGAGAGTTATCATCGAAAATTAATTCTGTATTATTATCACCGTCAATGTCTGCTAATACTACCTGAGAGTTAACTGCATTAACAGGACCGATAGGAAACCCCGTCAGCGAAACTCCGTTTTTATTCCAGGCATATACAAAGTCTGAAGGAACACCCGAAAGCACCTGATCACCCACAGCTACATCAATTATATTGTCATTATCTATATATCCGACTGAAGGCGGACCGTAAATCCAGTTTGATGTTGTTTTAGGCCAGCCTGATAAAACTGTTCCGTTATTCTTCATAATATATACATAACCGCCGCCGCCGGAAACATGTGTTCCAAAAACAATTTCTCTGATGTTATCGTTATCAACATCCGCAAGAACAGGCGAAGAGTAAGAGTTTACATCGCTGTTAGGCATAAAATATGGAAATCCCGGAATAGAATCTCCGTTCGATTTCCAGGCATACAACGCAGTATAAGACTCCATTACAATTTCAGGTACGTTGTCGCCGTCTATATCGCCGACAGCAGCACTTGACGCGGGAACATGTCCCATCGTTTTCGGCCAGCCGGTTATAATAGTTGCATCATACTTGTAAACATAAACCAAACCCGTTGGATATGTTCTTTTATTCACAATTATATCGAGTTTGCCATCCGCATCCATATCACCCAGGACCGGGGTTCTCGAACTGTATCCATGATTAATCGGGAAATTCGGAAGCGGTGTTCCGTCTCTCTTGTATGCATAAATAAATCCGCCCGAAGTTAATCCGTGATTTGTTACAACTATTTCTCCATACCCGTCACCATCAATATCTCCAAAGGCAGGTGCGCCCTCTAAAGCATAAGAGGAAACAGTTTTTGGCCAGCCCGGTACCGGTGTTCCGTTAATGTTCAGAGCCTGAACGGTATAATTGACATTGAATACTATTTCCAGCTCGGGATCGTTATCCATGTTACAGAAAATTCCGCCTTCAAATGTGCTGCCTGTTATCACCAGAGGAAATCCGGCGAAAACCGTAAGTGAATCCAGTTCATAAAATAAAGTCTGCTGATACTTTAAAGAACTGTTTAAAACATTAACTTTATTCATTACATCTGGAAAACAATTATTAACAGGCTGCGAAAATGTTAAGCCTGATGTTAAAGAATAAAATATTATTAGAAAAACTGAGTGCTGAATAATTTTTTTCATAACGTTGTTTAATTATTGAGAAAATGAGTATTATATGTAATTTCTGAATAATTTGCTTATATATGCAAGTCAAAAGTTTGCAGCTTAGCTTGCTGATTCTTTCTGTTTTTAAAATATCGATTGTATACCCTTTTGTATTGTGGGGTTGTGAAAAAACCGTGGTACTCCTATAATTACACTGAATTCTATTCTTGTAAAAGCTATCTTTGCAATTAATCTTGATAGATTCTATTTTAAGGTTTATTTATAACATTTAAATTATACTGTTATTATGAAGGGAATTATTTTAGCCGGCGGCTCAGGTACAAGGATGTATCCTGTCTCAAGAATTTACAGCAAACAGCTGACTCTAATATATGATAAACCACTCATTTATTACCCACTCTCAATTTTAATGCTCGGTGGTATAAAAGATGTATTAATTATTTCTAATGATGAAACTATCCCGCATTACAAAAAGCTTTTCGGCGATGGAAACCACATAGGTATGAATATAAATTATGCCGTGCAGTCTGCTCCGAACGGAATTGCCGAGTCTTTCATCATCGGTGATTCATTCATCGGCAACGACAGTGTTACTTTGATTCTCGGTGATAATATCTTTTACGGCAAACTTGATTTTCTTTACAACGGAATAAAGAACAATGAAGGCGCAACTATTTTCGGATATAGGGTTACGGACCCCGAAAGATATGGAATAGTTGAGTTTGATCGTGAGGGTAACGCATTGTCAATTGAAGAAAAACCAAAGAACCCTAAATCAAACTTTGCAGTACCTGGTCTCTACGTCTATAATAATGATGTTATACGTATTTCAAAGAACCTGAAACCATCTCCAAGAGGCGAACTCGAAATCACAGATGTTAATGTAGAATATTTAAAGAATAAAAAACTTAAAGTCGCTAAAATCGGACGCGGTGTCGCATGGCTCGATACAGGCACTCCCGTCTCACTTTTGCAGGCATCAAACTTCTTTGGCGTTATAGAGGACAGACAGGGACTTAAAGTTGCATGCGTAGAAGAGATAGCTTACAACATGGGCTTCATTACTTTCGAACAGCTCGAAAAGGTTATATCAGAAATGCCCAAATCAGATTATAGAAACTATTTAGAAAAGATTACCAAAGATTAATGGAATTTATTAACACAAAATTCGAGGATGTTTTTCTCATAAAACCAAAAGTTTTCCCTGACGACCGGGGTTATTTCTTCGAATCATTCAGCGAGAGATATTTTAACGAACAGGGATTATTCTTAAACTTTGTACAGGATAATATTTCATACTCAAAGAAAGGTACGATACGGGGGCTGCACTATCAGGTCGGTGAATATGCTCAGGGTAAATTGTGCCAGGTAATATCAGGCTCCGTGCTCGATGTGGCAGTTGATGTCAGGTTTGGTTCCCCCACTTTCGGCGAACATATAACCGCTGAGCTGTCAGACGAAAACCACAATCTCCTCTGGATACCGCCCGGCTTTGCTCATGGGTTCTCCGTCCTTTCGGATACAGCTGTGTTTCATTACAAGTGTACTGCATTTTACCGTAAACCCGATGAACGTGCAATATTGTTTAACGACCCTGATTTAAACATCAACTGGAAAGTTGACGCTAAAAATATTTCAGAAAAAGACCTTAAGGGTAAAAGTTTTAAAGAGATAGATAAAGACTTTTTGTACTCTTATTAATTTAAATCTTTAATTGTATGACTGATTTCATATACTCAATAACAGACCCGGTTAATCAATTATTTAGGGCATTCATAAAGTCGATTCCCAATTTGATTGTTATATTAATCATCTCCGTAATAACAAGATATTTTATAAAACTTGTTAAATTCGTTTTTATAAAGTTTGAAACCGATAAAGACGGTACAAAAAGAGATTGGGTAATTCCTACATATAAGGTGATTAGGTTTTTTGTTCTGGTGTATATGCTCGTCGTAATATTTCCTTATATTCCCGGTTCCGGAAAGCCTGTGTTTCAGGTTGTCATGGTATTGACAGGATTGTTCCTGGCAATAAGCTCGGCTTCAGTCGCTTCAAATGCTTTCTCAGGTCTTGTTATAGCATACACACATCCTTTTAGAACAGGTGACAGAATTAAAGTTGGTGATGTGACCGGCGACGTTACAGATAAAAGATTGCTTACAACAAAAATCCGGACGATTAAGAATGAAGACGTAACTATTCCCAATTCTTTTATAATGTCTAAGGGTGCGCTTAATTTCAGCTCTTCTGCGAAGAGCCTCGGGTTGATTATTCATACTTCTGTAACAATAAGTTATGATGTACCTTGGAAAACCGTACACTCGCTTTTAATCGAAGCAGCAAAAACAACAAAAGGAATACTTGATACACCCGAACCATTTGTTCTCCAGAAAAGTCTTGACGATTTCTACGTAAACTATGAGTTAAACGCTTATACTGAAAAGCCTAATTTACAGTCAACGTTATATTCAGAGCTTCACCAGAACATACAGAATAAGTTCAACTCTAACGGTGTTGATTTAATAACTCCTTATTTTAACGCTACGTCTCCGTAAGCAGATTATTTCAGCGGTAACTAATAACTGACTAACTTTTCAAAAGCTTATTTACTATTTTTGTATTTACTTCAAATTTACCCATTTGACTTATGGACTTAATATTATCTAAAACAGCACAGGAACTTATTCCATCCGGAATCAGAAAAATATCTGATAAAGTAAACGAGAGAATTGAAAAAGGGGAGAAGATATTTAATCTTACCATCGGTGATTTCAATCCGAAAGTTTTCCCAATACCCTCAGTTCTGAAAGACGAAATAAAGAAAGCTTACGATGAAGCACAGACAAACTACCCGCCCTCCAACGGCGTGGCAGGATTGAGGAAAGCTGTCTCGCAATACATAAAAGAACGCGGAGGTTTCGATTACGGAACGGATGAAATTGTCATCGGAAGCGGTGCAAGACCGCTTACATACACGCTTATGAAAACCCTCGTTGACCCGGGTGAAAAGATAGTCTATCCCGCGCCTTCGTGGAATAATAACTGCTATGTACAACTTATTGACGCAGTACCGGTAACAGTACTTACAAAATATGAAAATAATTTCGTACCTACGGCGGAAGAATTAAAACCACATCTTAGTGATGCCGCCCTTCTCGCCTTGAACTCACCACAGAATCCGAGCGGTACGGTGTTTACTAAAGAAGAACTTAAAAAAGTTCTTGACCTTGTTGTAGATGAAAACAAAAAGAGAGCTAAAGAAAACCGCAAGCCGTTGTATATATTCTACGATATGATTTATTGGATACTCGTTTACGGCGATACTAAACATTACAACCCAATAGAGTTAAATCCCGAAATCAGAGACTATATTATCTTTATAGACGGTATATCAAAATGCTTCGCTGCAACAGGTGTAAGACTTGGATGGGCTTTCGGTCCTAAACCCATCATTAAAAAGATAAGCGCTATTCTTGCTCACATAGGTGCGTGGTCGCCAAAACCCGAACAGGTTGCAACAGGAAGGTTCCTGATGAACACTTCAGCCGTTGACGATTTCTTTGTTAACTTTAAGAGTGAACTGTTCACACGCCTTAACACTTTTTATGAAGGTATAATCGAAATAAAGAAATCAGGATATGATGTTGACGCTATTTATCCACAGGGAGCAATATACCTGACCGTAAAGCTGAATCTGGTCGGAAAGAAAACTGCAAATGGAACAGTGTTAAATAGTATCGATGATGTCCTCGGATATGTACTTGAAGAGGGTAAAATTGCTCTTGTCCCGTTCTATGCTTTCGGTGCCGAGAAAGACTCTCCATGGTTCAGACTTTCTGTCGGGACTTGCAGCAAGGAAGAAGCAAAGGAAGCTGTAAAAGTTCTTAAAGAAACGATTGAGAAACTAAAATAAAATATCTTTCAAAGGTTTATAAAGAACCCGGTTAATCGTTCCGGGTTTTTTGTTTGCTTAAATAGCTTCCGATTCGTTCAGCAGCATTTTCTCTCAGATTGTTATAATAGAAAGGATAATCAAAACTGTGATACACTCCTTTCGGAAACAAAGGATTCCCGAAATATAAAACCTCAGGGTCAACCGAACTGCATACAACGACTCCTCTTTTCTTGTCAACCCGTGCATCCGCATAGTTCTTCACGTTTGATTCCAGAATATTCCATTGCTCATCAATTATTAACGAACCAAGATTCTGTTCTTTTGATGCATGTCTTTCTTCCTGCGTCCATGTTATGGGGTTGATAGTAACACTTTCAGGAAGCCATGCAATATTCCGTCCTTGTATTTCAGGTGCTTCTGTATTGTACGATATTATTACCCCTGTATCTTCGAAACTCTCTGCAAATTTAAGATGAGAAAACTTTGAAAGAAAAGGTTTTGTAACGGGACATCCTAATATGTATGCTGCAATCATTCTTTCATAAACTTCGGAATGTTCTTTCATATACCTCGCAAGAATACTCAGCAAAAGAGCAGAACCCTGTGAATGCCCGGCAAGTATAAATGGGCGTCCGTTATTTAAATGCTTAATGTAGTATTCAAACGCTCCTGTTGCATCGGGTAAAGGAGCACGCAAGAATACGTCTCTTATTATATCCGTTGATTCAAGAAAACACTCTATAGATGCCTGCCTGTAGTAAGGTGCAAATATATTACATGAAGTTTCGAACGCAGAAGCCTGAGATTTAAGTGTAATTTCCGAACCTTCGAGCATTGATGGGTTATCTATTTCACATATGTCGGGCTCGCTTGTATTGCATTTTATCCATGCAGTAGGATAAAGATAAAATACATCGGCTTGTTTATTTATGGAATCGGGCAAAGAAAGCCAGTGCTTCGAATTTGAGTAATCGATTCTGTTATATATGGTCATAGGAATTATTTAAGAACAACCATTCTTCTTGTTTCTGTGAAATCACCCGCAGTAATTTTGTAGAAGTAAACTCCCGTAGAAAGTGACGATGCGTCAAAGTCAATTACATAAGACCCTGCTGATTTTTCATCGTTTAAAAGGCTCACGGTTTCTTTACCGAGTATATCGTAAATTTTTAATGTGACGAATGACTTTTGGGGAATATCAAAGCTGATTTTAGTTATAGGATTAAACGGATTCGGATAATTCTGTTTCAGTGAAAATTTATTGGGTATCTGATTTCCGTTTTGCCTTATATCTGTCAGTGCGTTCAGAGCAAAAGTAAGATTAGGTCTGTTTGCCTGTAGACTGCCCGCCGTCAGGTCTGTACATCCGTTCCCTGTAAGCAGGTCCTGATACTGATGCCATGTTAACCCTGGCTTGCTTGTCGCCATTACCGAAGAATTTGCATTAACTGAATTATTATTATAGCATACTTCTATAACAAGGTTGCTCGTACCGTTCCACAAAAATGGAGAGAACGGAAAGTAAATCCATCCTGCACCGGGCATAGTGAAGTTACCAGAGTAAACAGTGTTCCATTCAGAATTAATGAAACCCGTTAGTGATGTAAGTGTTGTGCTCTGTATTTTAATCGTTAATCCGTTCATTACAATCGGTGATGCATTCAGAACGTTGAAACTCACTCCCATTATGCGTGCCGGAGAGTTGCCCCAGACAGCATTCAGCTCGCTCGCAAGATACAACATGTCAGTTCTCGCATCCATGTAGAAAGTCTTAAACGGATGGGATGCTGTTAAAGTACCATTCCCAACTTGAACAAACGAAATAGCATCAACTTTAAACTTGTAAAGTGCAGTCGAATCGGTATTGTGATTCGAAGAATTATCCCGTGCAAATACTCTGTAGTATATGGAGTCGTTCGGCTGAACACCCGCGCCTGTGGAATTAAACACGCCCTTATACACATCGCCCGATAAATTATTAAGCTTGAAATGTTTTATCCCAGTCGTTGTGTTGTTTCTGTACCATCTTACCCATACGGAATCAATTCCGTAATTATCTGATACAAATGCGTTTACCGTGTCAGGCCAGTGTGACCAGCTCGATGTTGCTATAGGAGTATGGCTTATTATAGGCTTTGTAATATCGCTTCCTGTTTTAAAGCTGAAAGTATTAGATGGCGCCGTTACCGGCAAACTCGATATGCCGTTATTCTGATCAGTTGCTTTGATGTAATACTTATAAGTTGAAGTAGAACCGTTCCCAGGAATAGATGCCGCGTATGTATTCCCGCCTGTATTTGTCATTGCAGCGCTGTCTGTCAATGTTCCAATGCCGTAATAAACCTTTGCCGAAAGTATCGACGTACCAAACGAATATATATTTGCCGTTACAGTATAAGGACCCGTAAGACTTTCAGAATCTTTGAGGGGGTTATGAATTATGTATGGCTTCAATTCCATCTTAGCCGCGTAAACCTGTGTAACTCCGTTTCTGTTGTCCGTCCAGACAGGATAAAGAACATTGTTTGCCGAAGTTATTCCTATATAATCCGAATAGTAGCCTTCTGCATATCCGGCAAGAGGCATTGGCTTGTGCGGTCTGTCACTTGCTTTAATGTTTGCGAATGATGTTCCGCTGTTTGTCGATACCGCAACATAGATATCGCAGGAATCCGGTGTGTATGAATCACGATTGTCATAAAATGCAATTGCTACATTACCGTTAGAGTTATCAACTGTTATCCATGGAAGAAACTGGTTCTTTCCGTTATTAAGAGCATCGTTATTAACTCTTATAGGAGTAGAAAAACTTGCACCCCCGTTCGCCGAAAAACTAAAACATACATCCGCATCCGATCCCGCAGGGGCAAGATTCCTCTGCGCCCATGTTACATAAATATGTCCTGAGTTATTTATGGAAACCGACGGAAACGAATTTACACGTATTCCGTTCGGCTGAAGGTAACCTCTTATTCCGCTGATAGTAATCGGATACGTCGGCGCAGACCATGCAGCACCGCCATTCGTTGATTTTGTAAAAGCTATTTTATCTTCGATGCCGCTCGATAAATCCGGTGTTGCCCACATGCAATAGACTGTTCCGTCTTGAGCAATAACTATCTTTGCTCCATGCTCATAATGACCTGCAACAGGCGAACCTATCGGCTGAGACGCGCTGAACGTAAGCCCGTTATCGGTAGAGTATGAAAGATAAACGCGGGGCTGCGTAAGATTGAAGTTGCTCCATGCAACATATATTCTGTTGTAATAAGGGCTTGACGGTGTTTTGTCAACGGCTGTTGTGTTCATGTCGTATTGCGTGGAAGAAGGAACAACAATTCTTCCGCCCCAGTTTATTCCATTATTAAAAGAACGGTCAACAACAACGTAATCATCAAGATAATTATAGAATAAACCGCCTGTATTATTATGTACAACTGAAGGATTGCTCGAGTAATACACGGACCCCGGAATAATATCACCCCCCGTCCAGTTATTGCCTGCATTTGAAGAAGAATAATACCCCATCCCGTAATCAGTATTTGCACCTATAAATATATTGTTCGGGTTAGCCGGTGATATTGAAACAGAAGGCTCGGATTGATTATACGGACTTGAAAAAACTCTTATGTTAGGATATTGTGTTACTACATTGTTTCCTGAAACAGAATAACCGCTGTTATTAATGCTGTTGTACTGTATATAGTTAGTAATTCTGCCGGGTACATAATCGCTGCCCTTTACTACCATCTTTTCCTGACCAAGAGCAAATAAACTTAATGAAAGAACTAATAATAAAGCAGTATTGTATTTAAGGATGTTCAAGTTGTTCGATGCTAATTCATTTAATCTATACAATATACAGGGATTTTTCAATTATAAAATAAAACTGATTTACTGTGAGAATGAAACCACTTCGTCAATTACTGTTTCAAGGTGAGCTGTGGATCCTGCAAAAGGATGTACTGCACCGAATGTGTGTCCTGTGTTTTCAAGAATTTTAAGCGTGGATAGCTCTTTGCTTTTCAGACCGTTATAAATAGTTTCAGCTTCGCCTGCATCAACCGCCAGGTCTTCAGAACCGTGTATAATCAGCGTTGGCGCCTCTATTCGTCCGAGGGCTTTTTTTACATCAAGACGGTTTCTGTTTTGTTCAAGGTCTTCAAGAAGTGAGACATTCATCCTCATCTTTTGCTTCGTGCGTGTATTAAGTACCTCGATGAACCCGCGCTCACGCCAGATACGCATTGTCTCCTCTCCGTAACGGTAGAAATCCGATACGGACGCAAGAACAACAAGCTTCTTTATGCGTTTATCCTCTGCAGCTTTAAGTATGGCAATCCCGCCGCCGCGCGAATGCCCTGCAAGTATAAGTTTATTAAAATCATAATTATAGTTTTCCTGCTGCGATTCAAGGTAATCGATAACACAGCCGAGGTCATCAAGCTCTTTTGAGAATGTGTTTATGGCAAAGTTGTCAAGACGTTCAAAGTCAATCGGATTTGCTTTTTCGTTATCGGTGCCGTTAAGAGAAAAATTAAACGAAACTGTGAAAATGTTTTGGTTTGCAAACGTATCAAACATATAAGGAAAACATCCCCAGTCTTTAAACCCTTTGAAACCATGGCAGAAAACAAGCAATGGCAGCTTTGAGTCAGTTTTTTCGGGATAACGGCCTGCCTGACTGCCGTCTAACTGTTGCAGACAGGCAGGCAGGAAATCCATGTTGATTGTATTCCCGTCTTGATTTTTAATCTTTATGTTCTCAGGCATCAGCTACTTAGCTTTCTTCTTACCTTCTTCGTAAATACGCGAATGTGCAGGGTCGAGCTGAGATAGTTTGTCGTAAATACCTTTGTCTCCGTAATTAAGGAATGAATCGGATATTTCCTGCGCTTTTGTCTCGAGAAAATAATCAACGCTGTAAGCTCTTACCTCTTTCTTTTTAATCTTTGATATTTTCTCAACCGCATTAAATAGGTACGCGTACGCATTTCTTGAAAGTGAGAGTGAATCAATGCCGAGCCAGTGATACTCATAGAATCCGTTCCTGAAATCATCAAATCTCGGATTCATAAGCTCCTGAACCATCACAAGTCTTGAAGGTTTTGAACCGCCGCCTGTTTCCGTCCATCCAGTTCGTTCAACCATCGGCTTGTTGCATATATCCATCGCTTTCTGAAAGTAAATACTTCTGTTCATCGGATGGTCCTTCGGAAAGAAAGAATCCTGATCGTAGCCGAGCATCATGTATGCGTAATAATCAAAGAAACTTATAAACGGGTCGAAACGAAATTCATTCTTTATAAACTGAATCGAACGGTTATAATTAAACTTGAATCTCTCATCTATGTATTTGAATAATGTCGTGTATCTCGGATTCTGGCGTTTGTCGGGTGCATCGACTATCCTCTGGCTTACAAAAAGAATCTGTGCATCATACTGGTCAATTCCGTTAGTGCCTTTAAACGTAACCTGAATAGCACCTTTAATCTTATACATGTCGGCACCGGGTCTGTTCTGCTCGTTGAATATGGAATTATCGTAAAACTTGTTCTTGTTGAGGTAATCTTCAAGCTGCTGCTTCATGTCCTTGACCTTGTCTTTAGCGTCAGGTGGCAAAGCGTCAACATTAAGCGTAACCGTTATATCAAAGTCCTGAGCCTTTACAAAACCCGCAAAACCCGTCCAGAACACCGTAAACAAAAGAAATACAAATAGTTTTTTAAACATTAAGTGCTTTATTAATTTCTAATTAAATTTTGAATTCTTATTTTAATAATCAATACCAATGAAACGCTTTATTTTACCAATATTATTCCTATGTGCCTCATATTTACAGGCGCAATTCGAAAACACCGATGTCGGTGCCCGGCAGAATGCAATGGGAGGAGCGTTTACCTCAGTATCCGATAATTCTCTTGCCATTTTTTACAATCCTTCGGGACTCGGACAGATGGAATACAGGGAATTTGCTGTATATTACAGTCCCGCTCCTTACGGATTAACAGATCTTACAACCGCATCTGTTTCATACGCCGAACCGACAAAATACGGAACTATAGGCGCTGCATTCAAAACGTACGGCTTTGATTTATACAGGGAAAATAGCTTTATTGTTTCATACGCAAACAGCTATAAAGGCAGAATATACTACGGCGCAAACTTTAATCTGTACAACCTGCACATACAAAATTATAACAATGCAACCGCATTCGGCGTAGATATAGGCGCAATGGCATACATAGCTTCATTCCTTCAATGGGGCTTCTTCGGAAAGAATATAACCGGCACAAAGATAGGCGATTCAAAAGAAAAGATTGCACAGGTTTATAGAACGGGATTGATGTACCAACCCGAAGAGTATTTAAGAATCGCTGCTGAAGCAGAAAAAGATGTACGCTATCCGCTTTCTATTAGAGGCGGAATAGAATATAATGTTATAGAATTTATCGACCTGCGGTTTGGCGTCGGCAGTGAGCCTACTCTTTTCTCCGCCGGTGTCGGAATTAATTATAACATGTTTTCTTTTGATTACGGCTTTACAAAGTCAGAAGACCTCGGCTTTACACACCTTGGAACTGTGTCTTTTAATTTCGGCGGTGCAAAAGGACGGAAAGAATCCAGAGAAAGATTAAAGAAATCTTTTGAATAAATATAATTTTAAATGACATATCTAGTAATCGGAGAACCGTGTGTTGACCTTATCCACAAGGATAACGGCAGTATCGAACACAGCTACGGCGGTGTTCTTTATTCGATAATATCGCTTGCAGTGCTTAGCTCTGCCGGAGATACTATACTGCCGTTAATGAACATTGGGGATGATGAGTACGATAATATCACTTCAATACTGAAGAACTATCCGAAGATAAAGCTGGACGGGATTACAAAGGTAAACCACCCTACAAAGAAGGTACATCTCTTTCTTACCAATTACGGCTCGGGAAAGAAAGCACGGATAGAACATTCTTCTGCCGATACTTATACTCTTGGTTTTGATAAGATTCAGCCTTTTCTGGAGAGTGCAGATACGATGCTTATCAACATGGTCTCAGGCGTTGATATCTCTTTGGAAACTCTTAAAAATATACGCAGTCAGTTTAAAGGTTTTATACATATTGATATTCATAACCTTGTAATGCGCACTAACGCAGAGGGTTTCAGAGAGCATACCAACCTCCCTGACTGGCGTGAATGGTGCACTAACTCCGATACGGTTCAGATGAATGAGTTTGAGGTCAGCATTCTTTCACGCGAAAAACACAACGACTACGAAATTGCAGAAGAAATACTCATTAACCTGAATAAAGAAATGAAGGGCATTGTCGTCACAAGGGGCAGACTCGGTGTCAGCGGATTTACCAGAAAGGAAAAATCATTCGGAGGTGAAAAATTCTTCGACCTCGATAAGAATGACGTACCTGCTGTTGAAAATCCAAGGTTTGTTGATACTACGGGATGCGGAGATGTTTTCGGCGCTTCGTTCACTGCTGATTATTCACGGACAAAAGATTTCAAAAAAGCTCTGCACTATGCAACGCGGACTGCATCATATAAAACATCTCTTTCGGGAATACATGAACTTCATAAGCTTAAATAAATGAAAAAAGGCAAGATACTTGTAACGGGTGCTAATGGTTTGCTGGGACAGGCAGTCTCCGCCGTCATTAAAAGAGAGTCTGATTTGGAACTCTGCCTCACTTCCGTTGAAGAAAAATCCTACAACGGTTTTGATGAAATATACCGTCAGCTCAATATTTGTTCAAAGGAAAACGTGAAAGCAGTTGTCGCTGACTATAAACCCGATGTCATTCTGAATTGTGCCGCCTTTACCGACGTTGATAAATGCGAGACTGAAAGAGAAGCCTGCTGGAAACTGAACGTTGATGCGGTTAAGAATCTTATAATCGCCTCAAGACCGCATGGAATAAAGCTCGTTCATATTTCAACAGATTATATTTTTGACGGTAAATCAGGACCTTACTTCGAAGATTCAACACCAAACCCTATTTCTTTCTACGGCAAATCAAAGCATGCAGCCGAAAACGCTATCATTACAAGTGGTGTAACGCATGCCATTGCAAGAACAATGGTTCTTTTCGGAGTCGGAAATAATGTCAAGCCGAACTTTGCCGTATGGCTCGTGAATAAACTTGCTGCAAAGGAAAAGATTAATATCGTTGATGACCAGATTGGCAACTCAACCATCGTTGATAATCTCGCATACGGCCTCCTTAAAATAATCGAACAGGAAAAAACAGGTATTTGGAATGTTGCAGGAAAAGACATTGAGTCACGATATGATTTCACTGTAAAACTCTGCGATATCTTCGGCTTTGATAAATCACTAATCACTAAAATCAAGACAGCTTCGCTGAATCAGCCTGCTCTCCGCCCGCTGAACTCGGGACTTATAACCCTGAAGGCAGAAACAGAGCTTCAGTTTAAACCGATGAATACGGTAGAAGCTCTCGAACTTTTTAAACACAACTTAAGAAATTAAACATTACACTTAAATATGCTTGATATAAAATTAATAAGAGAAAACCCGGAGCTTGTAAAAGAAAAGCTTTCGCTCAGAAATGAAGAACCTTCCGTAATCGAGAAAGTGCAGACAGCTGACTCAAAACGTCTTGAAGTCATAAAGAAATCCGAGACACTCAAAGAACTCCGCAATAAAGTCTCCGATGAAATCGGTGTAATGAAAAAATCCAAAGCCGATGCAACTGAAAAGATTGCTGAAATGAAAAAAGTCTCGGATGAAATCAAGGTCCTTGATGCCGAACTGCGTTCCATTGAAGAGGAAGTAGAACAGCTCCTTTACTACATTCCCGCTCTGCCTGCCGAAGGAGTGCCTTTAGGCAAATCAGCCGATGAAAACGTTGAGGTAAAAGTATGGGGCGAAAAGAAGAACTTTCCTTTCAAAGTTAAAGACCATATCGAACTTACTAAAAAACTCGACATACTCGATTTTGAACGCGGTGCAAAAATCACGGGCAGCGGATTCCCTTTGTATAAAGCCATGGGTGCTACGCTTGAACGCTCGCTTATTAACTTTATGCTCGATACACATATATCAAAAGGTTACAGAGAAGTGATGACACCCGTGCTTGTAAACCGTGCATCAATGGCGGCTGCGGAGAAGGTGCCAAAGTTTGAAGAAGACATGTACCACATCAATGAAGACGATTTGTTTGCAATACCAACTGCTGAAGTACCGATTATCAACATACACCGTGACGAGATTCTTAAAGAAGAAGAACTTCCGATGAGGTACTGCGGATTCACGAACTGTTTCCGTCGTGAAGCAGGCAGTTACGGAAAGGACACAAAAGGATTCCTCCGTGTACATCAGTTCAATAAAGTTGAACTTATAAACTTCTGCACACCTGAAACCTCGTACGATGAAATGGAAAAAATGCTAGGTGATGCATGCGCAATACTCGAGGCACTGAAAGTACATTACCGCGTGATAGAGCTATGCACGGGTGATATAGGTTTTTCTGCATCCAAATGTTACGACATCGAAGTTTGGTCATACGCCGAAGACAAATGGCTCGAAGCATCATCGGTCAGCAACTGCACCGACTTCCAGTCGAGACGTGCAAAGATACGCTACAAAACATCTCCAAAAGAAGGAAGCAAACCGAAGACTGAACTTGTTCACATACTTAACGGCTCAGGACTTGCAACATCGCGCCTCATGGTCGCCATGCTCGAAGCAAACCAGACCGCCGAAGGCTCCATCATCGTCCCCGATGTCCTCCACAAATACACCGGTTTTGATGTGATAGAGTAGTTGATAGTTATTAGTTATTCGTTGTTAGATATTTGCAATTACGATTTTTCTTCCTGTCATTCCAGCACGTTTTTAGCTGGAATCCAGCAAGAAATATTTGCAAAAAGTTATACCTTTGTGATTAGTATAATAGAATAATAACAAACAGTTATGGCAGAACACGTGTATTTTGTTTATATACTTGCCAGCAAGAGGAATGGTACGTTATACATAGGAGTTACAAATGATCTCACAAGGAGAGTACTGGAACATAAAGATAATTATTTGAAAGGATTTACTTCAATCTATAAAGTCCATAAACTGGTTTATTATGAAACTTATAAATACATAAACGACGCTATTAAAAGAGAGAGCGATTTGAAAGCCTGGCAAAGAAAATGGAAGATTAAACTTATTGAAAAAGATAACAAATACTGGAAAGACATATTCTACGATTTAACAACACCGGAGGAAATAAAAGGTATCAGAGAAAACATGGAATACAGAAAAGTGAACAATTTAAATTAAGCAAGATACTTTGAGTGAAGCTACGGTAACAATCCTGCTACGCAGGATGACGCTTAAGAGAGCGTCTGGATTCCATCTAAAATCATGATGGAATGACAAAATGGTTAAATGCTCTTTACAATAATTATTCTTTCTTTATCAGTGTGAATCATAATTTGAGGAACATCCCTCTAACTCTTGAGTATAATAAAAAGAACTAAATACCCATAGATTCATTCTTAAACTTAACTAACCACTATGAAAAAGTACATTATGACAATGCTCTTTCTTTTCCTGCTATCGGTCATTTTTACCGCGGCACAGGCTCAAAGCGAATACGCCGATAAAAGAGACAACGAGGAAAATAAAGATAAGAAAGACAAGATTTCAATTAGCATCGATAAAAATGCAATACCTGCTTATGTTTCTCCGGGGCAGAGCTTTTACGTGAATTTTACGATAAAGAACAGCTCGAAGGAAGAAGAATGGAATTTCAACGGTCTTACATACCAAATTGAACAACCCTATTCAGGCATATTTCCTATGACGGATACATATATTTCAATTCCGCCGAGAGAAGAAAGATCATTCAGTGTTGCTATAACAGCACCTTTTAATGAAGGCAAAGAGAAACTGAAAATGACTTTCTTTAACGACGGTATGAAGAAGAAACAACTTGTCAAAACGATAAACATCGGTAACGCCGGAAGCAGGGACTTTAATAAGAATGGCGATGACAGTTTTGACGATGACAGTGACGATGACGAGTATGACGTCAAGGACAAGTATGACGACAATGCCAAGTATGACGACAGGGACAATGACGGCAGTGTCAATGACGACAAGGACAAGTATAACGACAAGGACAAGTATAACGACAAGGAAAAATATAACGACAAAGACAACGATAACAACAAGGACAAAGATAAAAACAGAGAAGACAAGAAGTTCGATCAAGAAAAAGTTAAGAAAAACTTGTAAGTTCGGCTTTTACAATAGTTCAGACTTATTAACGCCCTGCAGAACAATTCCCCAGGGCGTTTTTATTTGTTAATACCCGATGCTCTTTATCGGGGCTCTTCTCCGTGCCCTGTTCCCTGTCCCCTGTTCCCTGTTCCCCTGTACTCCTCTGTGATCTCCGCTTTATCTCAGTGACCTCCGTGAAAAGATTTTTTAAAGTTTTTGTTCTTAGCAATAAATCAAATCTTTTCTCAGTGACCTCCGTGCCCTCAGTGGTGAAAATCTTTTTCTTTTAGCAATAAATATATTCTCCCTCGGTGATCTCTGTGATTTTCTCTGTGTGACTCTGTGGTAAAATCTTTTCTTTGTTTGTCGAAGATTCGCCGCGGCGAACGGTGAAAAAATCTTACTATTTGTTTATAATTATTCAGTCTCGAATTGAATCCATTCTGCAGCCTCTTTAGTTGAATATTTTAATTTATTCCAATCGGCAATTACATTAATCCCGTCTTTACTTTTTAAGGATGTAGTTATATTAGCGAATTTGCCGTTCGATTCATTCCTGCCGTAATCATTTGTGTATGCCTGATTCGGTTTTATTCTGATGTTATTTGCCATTGAAATAACCGGTCTGCCGAAAGTTATATTAATATACGGAATTTCATTTGATTCAATATTACTGTCGTTGTTATTTCCCCCGCCATAGATTTCAAGGAATGCTATCAGGTCCGGTTCCAGGCTCCAATGCTCTTCCTTGAAATTGATTTTGCCGATTAAAACACCGTTAACTTCATAGCTTATCCATGTACCGTTTTTAATAAACGACATAGTGTAACTTCCTTTATCAAAAGGATATTTTCTTCGTACAGAACAAAAGCTGCCCTCATAATCGTCTATTTCATAAAACTGATAATCTGAAACATCTGAAATGCTCAGTTTCTCTGCATTTGACTTGCCGTCATTCTGAGCCCATCTGCTGAAGACTGCACCATTGCCCTTATCCATAAGATTTGTTTGAATGCCCCCGTAAAAAGCTTTATCATCAGTGGTTAATCCCTGAGCTATTTGAACAAACAGCCGGTATTCATCGGGCACATCTTCATGTATAGTTATCGGCACATCAATTCTCTGTACATTATCTAAGCCGGATTCATACGTCCATTGAATACTATAAAATCCCCAGGGATTGTCTCTTACTAAAACATCCTGAGCATTAGTTGAGCTTTTAAAAAACATCAAAAGGAAGAAGACATAAATTAGATTTCTTATAGAAGTTGTATTCATTTCAGTTCGTTGCTATTCGATTTTGCTTGTTACAGAGTTCAATGTTATTTCCTTAGTTATATTCAGGTCTTTCTAAATGATGTTTATACAATTCAATGAATATTTTATCTATTAGCACCAATATAGCAAAATGAAGAAAATAATTTTCGTATTTGTAGTTCTCGCTCACCAACGTTTTTAATGTTGGCAGATCTTGTTGATACGATTGGGTATTATGAGCAATTCTATTTCGGTGATTATACAATATTTCGTATTTGTCCTGTAAAACATTTTCAAACATATTTGTTTTTCCTTTAGAATCTATACAGAGAAAATGTTCTTTCTTTATAAGAGTTTTGTTATTTACAAATACTAAAAAACTACTTTGTGCCCAGATTGATAAATTCGTATTTGCAAATATATTTTTAATACAAGTAATCGTTTCTTGGAGTATTGTTTTGTTATCTATATTATTTATAATATCGAATTCTTTATTATGCTTTTGTATTTGAGCAACTAATCGTTTAAAAATTTTATTTTTATCTGCATACGAAGAACATTCACCCAATCTGTCGTCATTTGATAATAACACTCGTCTATAATCATAATCAAAAGTAGCTAATTCCCAAGTAATACATTTCATTTTCTGTTCTTGGTACCCCGTCATTTTTATAAATACAGATTGCATAACATAGTCGCACAAAGGGTAAGTTTCAATCCCGTTTCCTATTCCTGCACTTGCCAATACAACATTTTTTAAAATTTCTGTAATTGGCGATAGTATGAAATCTGAATGAATATTATGACTCATATTTACCATATATTTCAATTGATTTACTGATACGTGCCCTTAAATGTCCTAAATTGCTCGGTGCTTTCGTATGTGAATTATCAGCTTTAAATATTGATATCGTATCTTCTAATTCTTGTTTAAGGATGCTTTTTTGGGCGTAATCAATTGTTTTGTTTTTAAAAACTACTTTATATATCAACCCAAAAAGATACATATCTAGATCAATTATGGATGAATACTGATTTGGTATTTCTAATGAACTAAAAGATTCTTGCAAACGTAAAAAACGGTCATCATATTTTTTATTCGGAAAATTGTTTGAAAATTTCCCGTATTTAGAGTCAACGTCAGCAATTACAGAATAAATATATTTTTCATAATATATTTCCATTTGCTGTTTGTAACTACGTGCAACATAATTCGCACTATTGTCTTTCTGGTATTGGGATAATAAAGACAAGTATCTAACAAAATCAATTTTAGTATTGCTACTAACGTTTTTTACTACTATGGTTTCGCAAAATCCAGGTTTAAAGAAATTAACCAAATCTTTATCTAGGAAATATAATGCTTCTCTGCTATCCTGTGGCAATAATGTTTCTCCTTGCATATTAATATTTCGAAATACCGAAGAATAATATTTCTGTTGTTCATTTTCATCTGAAATATATGGCACTAGGTATGAAAATCCCAAAAACGTAGATTCAAGAAATTCATTGTCAATTTTTAAATCTATCTTTTTATAATTGCCTTCAGCAATTTTTTCAAGTATTCTCTCTTTGCTTTTTCCTTTTCGTATTAATGACTTATAAGTCCATTTTAAAATGTTATCAAGTTGCTCGTTTTCTTCTTCAGCATCGTCATTTTCATTTGGAAATAATTCTATTGCTTTTTTGTAAATTGCTTGATCAGGATACAAACCAAGAAAAGCTAACAAAACACTTGTCAATCGTTGTTGACCATCAAGTATTAAATTTTGATTAGTATCTTCATTTTTAAACGCCCCAATTGTAATAGGTGGAACAAACTGCTTTTTCTTGAAAGTTTCAATTAAAGTCTCAACTTTCTTTTCACTCCATACAAAATAGCGTTGATAGTCGGGAAGAACTATATTTTCTTTCAAGATTAAATCAATCCAGTGTTTTAAAGAATATTCTCCATAATATACTCTGTTTTCCATAATCTAATAGTTTCTCTTTTATTGTAACGATTTTTTATTATAAACGATAACGGGTAAAAAGCCTGAAAAAGAAAACCAATTTAATAAGTTGTCAATTAATTTAGGATTTATCATTTTTCTTTCATTGTTACTCTGTCAGAAACAGACGATATAAGTATTTTATACAAACTATTCAAAATGGAATCATCAATTCCGTAGGCATTTAAAACCATCCTATCAAAATTCTTTCTGTCTGTTTGCTCTACTTCTTCAAAAATTGTTTTAATTGCTCTTGCCTTCAAAGGTTGAAACGCCTTTTTAATTTTTTTGATTGACTTTAATGTAAGAAAAGCGGGATTCAAAACACGGAGTTTTTTAAAATAATTTGCATTAAGGTCTAGAGCTCCTAAATTTCTTGATGTTCCTCTCATTTCCATTGTGAGAAAAGTAACAATCGAATTTAAAAGAGCTGCTATTAATTCAACATCGTAATTATTATCGACAGTTATTGCTACAAGTCTTTGATCAATTGTGAAAGGTGTTTCAGAGTAACTAAAGAAAAATCTTTCGTATGGATTAATTGCTGTTATGATGTGTGCTTTCTTTGGTCTCAAGGAATACCAATAGGGATCATTGCCATTGCAAGCCTCCGGTATTGTTTTGGTTCCGTTTGTATTTCTAACTTCCAGAAATCTATTAATCCAGTTATATGCCCCGGGGTAATTCCTATTCAATTCTGTTTCTGGTAGATCACATACAAAAAGATAATTGTTGAAATTACCACTAAACCTAATATTGTCAATTTCTGAGGGTCTTTTCACATATGGAACTAAAAACTTTTTCTCGATTCTCGAATTATTTACTTCAGCAAACGGTATTACAAACATTGGGTTCCACCCCGTTCTTTCACCTCTAAATACTTCGATAACATTAGGATGGATTTCAATCAGTTTCTTTTCAATCTTTTCAAACAATTGTGAGGAAATAAAATATGTATCCCAATTTTCCTGTGCTGTAAGTGAATCAATAAGTTTTTTCTTCATAACTTCACTAACTCTAATTGTACCGCTGACATGATGAAATACGTTTTCAAATGATGTGTCTACTTTCCAATTCTTGTTTCTACGGTCTGAACACGAATCAATATCAATATAAAATTGTTCAATCTGCTTTAATTGATTAGAAATATTATTCTGGTCAAATGCTTCTTCAAGTTTAAAATTGACAGTTACAAATTTTGTTGGTTCATTGCTTTGTCCGTGTTTCAATACCGAAAAAATTGTAGAAACTTTTGAATCATTAAACCAATGTTCAGCGTTACTTCTTACAATATATTTAATATAAAAATTATCAAGTAAAAATTTTTTGAACTCAAAACCATATTCTTTCCCAAGCCAAGCATTTGAGGTGATTGCTGAAAGCAATCCTTCTTTCTTCAGAAATCGGATTGAATTGTAAATACAATAGGTAAAATAATCTGAACGCTTATTAATTCTGAAAGTGTTGTCTTTTAAAAATGCTTTTTGCTTGTCTTCAAATTCCTCACGGAATAAGGCTGTAAGCATTTCATTTGGAATATCCTCCTGCTGAATAAAAGGGAAATTACTTGCAATGGCATCAAATATCGGAAACGTTAGCTGAAATAGTTTTTGATAATCATTTGAATCAGGAAAGAATATTTTCATTTTCGGTTCAAGGTTAAAGTAATCATCCCTCATAACCCTTGGGAAATTATCAGTTTGGTTTTTAATTCGTTGCTTATAAAGATTAATTACTGATAAAATTGCAGGAAAATGTGAAATGTCGTTACCCCAAATTTGATTTAGTAATTGAGAGTGATTAGTATTTCCGTGATAGTTTAGAATTTGATAGAAAGAATTTAGAATCGAACCAGTTCCTGATGTAGGGTCAAATACAAAATCACTAGCAGTTTGAATAGAAGGAAATGCAACAAGATTCGCTAATGTCGACGGAGTAAAATATTGTCCGAACTTTTGTTTCTCTTCTTTAGGAACGAGATTTTCAAGAATTGTTCCGATTACATCAGTAGGTAAAACTTTGAAATCATATTCTGTAATAGCTTTGAACAACTTAAACAATGTTTCATTCACTATATTATTGAAATCAACTTTGTCCGTGAAGTATGGCTTATAAACTGCTTGATAATCTATTCTACTCGCTGCTTCAAAGTAACTATGTAATGCTTGCTTTGCATTCTTCGCATTTTTTAATTCAAGTTTTTGTAAACGTCCTGAAAGATTTTCAGAAAGTGTTAAATAGAAAATTATTTTACCAATTAGATTGTAAAAAGTAAATTTTGCTAATACCTCCTCCTCAATTACATTTTCTGGTCGTCTTGAAGACGATGCAAGAATTTTTAGAGTTGAACTTTCGTAGATCTTCCACTGATTAAAATCTTTACGAAAAGCAGCATCAGCACCTTTCAGTTTTTTTATTTCTTCTTTGAATTGAGGGAGAATTATTTCGGCGGCTACTTTCACTGCTTCAACAAAATTTCCTGAAATATTTATTGCTTGTTTGAGTTCACCGCTTAGATAAAGCTGTTCAAGGTCATGAAGTATATCTGAAAGACGCTTTCTTAATGCCGGTTCGTTTTGTCTGAATTTGTTAGGGTTAGCTAAGTCTTCTCTTCTGTTTATATTTTTCTCCTTATGATATTTTTTAAGTCTGGTAATACCCTTTATCGAATAATTCTCGGCTGCTATTTTCCAAATGATTGCTTCTTTACCGTTCCATGTTATGAATGAATTTGATTTAATTCTTTCGGCTTTTTCAAGAGCGTTTAAAAGCATTTCATTGTTATCGACTTCTGTATCTGGAAATTTCAATTCCCAACCATTGAAAATAATCCCCGAAACTTTGTCTGTAAATAAAAGTACATCTGGAAATTTTGTTTTTCCCGATGCAAGTTTTATTCCGGCATCATTAGTAGCATCTTGGAAAACAGTTTTGCCATCCCTTATTTCTTCTTGTATCCAACTAATAAGTTGCCCCGCCCAAGCTCTTTCGTTTAGTTTTTGTTGCATATTTGACATATTGTCCTTTACTATTGGCTCATTAAATAAATTTAATTCTGAATTTTTAGTTTCTTTATTTCTCATGGTTTCATTTATTCTTTCATTGCATATTTTAATATAATCAATAGGATGAACCTTGTGCAACAATACATCTTCATTTTTCTCTATTCCAATAAAATTCCTTTCTTCCAAAATTGCAGAGAGTAAAAAACTACCACTCCCGCAGGCATTATCTAATACTATATCTCTATGATTTGTATATGTCCTGATTAGGTATCTCCCTAATTCAATTGGTTTTTGTGTCGGATGAATTACGGGTCCTTCCGATTCAGCTGTTTTAATGTAAACAAAATCGTCAACTTTTTGCTCGTCATAGAATATTACATCTTGAGGGTATCTATTTCCGTTGCTCTTTACGTGTCTTGGTTTGAAGTCGCCATAACTACCTGTGTATTGGTCTTTACGAACTCCTTTGTCGTAAGGTTCGCCTTCTGTCATTTGTGGGTGATATGTAGGCTGCTTTTTATAGAAAATACAAATATCTTCGTGCTTACGAAGTGGCTGAATTTTGGAATTGAGAAAGTTGGTAGGTTTAGATTTAATCCAAATCACCTTATATTTGAAAAGTTTCTCATTACTCAAAATAAGTTTAGCGGTAAATAGGCCTTGTGCTGTCAAAGCAATACAACCATTGTCAGTAATAATTCTTTCGTATTCTTTCCAAAGTTTTTGAAGATCAATAACAGAGTCCCACTTGTTTTGAGTTGTGCCATATGGCAAATCGCAAAGTATCATATTAACAGACTTATCTGGAAATTGTTTCATTACTTCCAAACAATCGCCTTGAATTACCTTATTTATATATTTATCTATAGTCATTTTTATTTCTCAGTATCGATCGATTAGAGCCATAGTCTAATTTAATTAGAAAAAATAAAATTAAAAATACACTTTATTATTTTTGTGAATCATTAAGATGTGTTCCTATTACCTAATTGGTGTTTGTTTTAATCCCTTTTCCGTGCTATACACAGGAAAGAGCATGTTAAATTTATTCTACTTTATCGCTTTTCATTTTTTTAGTCTTATCCGAAAGTTCTTCAAACTTTGCTGCCATTGTAGGATTCCCTCGTGTTAATCTTTTGATAGTTAAATCTTCCGCTTTATTATTGGCCAAGCGTAGGTTATTTTCTGAAGATAACAATGCATCTTTAGTTTTTTGAAGATGATCGATGGTTTTGTCTATTTCTTCAATAGCAGTTTTAAATTTACGACTTGCTAAATCATAATTTTTTGCAAATCCCTCTTTAAAATTGTTTATATTTTCTTCGAAATTGGTTATATCAATATTTTGATTTCTTACCAAAGCTAGCTCGGCTTTATACTTTAAAGAATTCATCGCTGCATTTCGCAAAAGTGTAATTATAGGGATGAAAAACTGAGGTCTAACAATATACATTTTGGGATATTTGTGTGAGACATCAACAATTCCCGAATTATAAAGTTCGCTTTCCGCCTCCAGAAGTGTTACCAGTACAGCATATTCACATTTCTTTTCTGTACGGTCTTTATCGAGTTCTTTCAAAAAATCTTCATTCCTCTTTTTAGTAGCGGTTTCGTCGGCTTCATTTTTCATTTCAAACATGATTGAGATTATTTCGTTCCCTTCGTCATCATTTTCTTTATAGATATAATCGCCCTTACTTCCAGACTTTGAATCGTTGTCTTTTTCAAAATATGCTTTCGGAAATGCCGTTGCACGAAGCTTGTTGAATTCTGTTTCACAATGCTGTTCCAGTGTTTCTCCTAACATTTTAGTTGAAAGTTTTAACTTCATGTCTTTACGAAGTGCAATTTCATCATCTTTCATTTTGATGATATCATCTTTCGTTTTAAGTTCAGCAGAATATTTTTCATTTAAAGATTTTTCGAACAATTGTTTTTCTGTTTCTTTATTTTTTAGATCATTAGCTAGCTTGTCACGTTCTTTTTCGATTAATTTGGTCGCTTCTGTTACTGAAAGTTTTTTCTCAATCTCTGCATTATCAATTTTTGATTTCATTTTCGCTATTTCAGATTCCTTCTTAGCTAACTGTTCAGCAAGTTCACGTTCATTCTTGGCTTTCAGTTCGATAATCTCTTTGTCTTTTTTAGCAAGATCTCCTTGTAATGAATTTTTAAGATTTGCTTCGGCAAGCTTAACAGCATTTACTTTTTCTTCTTCTGCAAGGTCTAACCGCTTTTGCAATTCTTCTTCAAATTGATGATCGCGAACTTGCTTAAGAATATCAGCAAAACCAGCCTCATCTATCTTAAAAACCTTATTACAATTTGGACAAATAATTTCGTTCATAAGATAATATTTTATTGGTTATTGTTTCGATAAAGTTTAGATCTACTTGTTTTCGGTCTGACAAAATGCGACCTATACATCCCAATTTGTGTGTATTGCTCTGACTAATACCAGACAACAAATTTTAAAAAAGTTGCTTATTAATTTTGTGAATCCTCAATATGTGTTACTATTCCCTAAAGTTGGTATTTGTTTTAATCCTCCTTCCCTGCTCGAAAGTCTGTAAAGGTGAGATAGATTACAAACTGTCAAATACAAATTAAAAAATCTCCCCGCAAATTGCAATATTAATTATTCTCTTCTCTTTATTTCACTGCTCTTCCTGCTCTTACTGCTCTCCCTAATCCCTATAGTTCGTAAGCGCCAGCTTCTCCTCGTATTCTTCTTTCATTTCAATAGTCTCTTCCGTAATTGCATTTTTCTTCAGGCATCTCTTCATTCTCCTCTTTATTATCTTTATCTCTTCAGTCGTTCTGTTCATTTTCTTTCCGGCAATGATGTTAATCTTTCCGTAATCATCTGCATTTTTCATTATATCCCAGAGCGATATTAACTCGTAGTCTCCCGAATCCGCAATTGCTTTTTTCGCTGCTAAAATCCTTTCCCTCCCTGCTTCTAATTTTATTTCTCTTTCAAGACTTTCTTTTGTTGTTTCGTATGATCCTCTTTCTATCCTGAGTGACCTTTCTATGTCTACCGTTTCGAATACTACCTTTCCTCCGTCTTCGTTTATTTCAAATTCCGGCATTTTTTCTTTCCTGAAAATATTCTTTCCGACCGGTACATCCCTCAGTCCTGTTCCTTTGTAGTTTCTCATCTGCAGCTCATCATCGCTGAGATTTTTTCTTTTTCTTCCGAAATACTTTGTAAGCATGCCGGGAATCAGGTTGAACTTGATTACATACAAAAGCTGCTTCCTGTAGTCCGGATGCTTCTTAACATCCCACGGTCTTTTTGTGAGAAATGCTTCCGCTGCATTCTGCATCTCGTCCTCGGGTTTTTCATCAATGTCTATGTTTACAAAAAGTTCATTGAAAATACTGCCTAACAATGCTTCAGTCTGTTTAACCTTATTTGCATCATTATAAAATTCTTCTATTGCCCGTATCTTTTTCTTCTGAGTTTCTGGGTCATCATTGCAAAAGCATTTTTGTCCTGCCCCTGCTTTTTTCTCCTTCGCTGTTTCTTCATCAGTTTTAACGGCTTCGGTATCCATCAGAGCTTCAATGATTCCGTCAGCTGGATTTATTATATTGAAATCGTTGTACGCAGGACTTTTTTGTATTTTCAGAATCCTTTGTTTAATTTCTTCAGACCCGTTGATAATCGAATCATCTTGCGGTATTCCCGTACTCGCAGGCTGTAGAAATTCCTGTGTCTGTGTGTTTTCATGGAAACCTATTATGTCCGTCTTACCGGCTGACCTCTCATAATCCGGATTTATAACCTCTTTGTCACTTCTGCTTATAAATTCTCTTTTCATAAAAATTCTTCCTTTCTTTGCATTTTGTGTTCGTATTTTGCGGTTTAAAAATTTATTTATGACGCTTTTTTAAAAACCTTAAAAATACCTTAATTTTGTAAGGCGGGTAATACCCCCTCCTATTATTAATCACAACATAATCAAAAATTGGGTCACTTTGTTATCATTTGATGATAATTATTTCCGGGCTGTTTTTTTCTTTTTCACAAACAAGTGTTTGTTTTTAGCCTGACATATTTTTTAACAAAAAAATCTTTCTGAAAAACCCGAATGACCCCATTTCCATTTTTGCCGTGATTAATAGTAGAAGGAGTAACAAATATCTTGCTCTCTTAAAAAATAAATAATTCAATTTCTCATAATATTAAAAATGCCTCAAAATGCTCTTAAAATCACGTTCCCGTTTTTTCTTAATCTTGCGCTTTCCTTGCGCTTCAATTAGTCTCAAATTAGCCTTGCAAATTATACACATGAGAAAATGCCGTAGGTTCGCCGTGGCGAATCATCCCCTCGATTGCCATTTTACAAAACTTGTCATCCCCGAATGTTCTTGTCGGGGATCTAATCATGTGACTCCCTCTCTGTCATTCCATCATGTTTTTAGATGGAATCCAGCGCTCCACAAAAAGTGTAACGCAAACTTCCAGTTTGCGGTAAAAAACTCTTTGGTGTTTTCATGCATCGGCAGCCTGACTGCATCGGCAGTTAAAAGCTCTTTTAAATAATAACACGGTCTTCTCTGTGACCTCTGCGATCTCTGTGGTAAAAAAGCTTTTAAGAGAATCTTTTCTCTTCTAAGCCCGCCTGCTGCAGGCAGGTGCCCTTAGTGCCTTAGTGGTGAAAAAATTTTCTCTCAACTAAAATGATTGTGCACAACAGTTTCGGCTGACTGTTCTTAAAACAGCCGGGGGGACACACGTTCCTCCTGATTCCACTAACTAACTTTTTTCAAACTTAAACAATTTAAACTATGGGATTTCTAAAAAAATCTGTTCTCGGGAAACCGAGCGGTGCGGTAGGTGATATACTGTTCCGTTACAAAGACGGCAAAACCATAATCGGTACAAGACCCGTCTCTTTCATGCCCGGCACTGACCAGGCATCTGTTAACCGCAGAAACCGCTTCGGTATAACTGCGAAGTTCTCACAGGCGGTTAATTCACTCCCGTCATTCAAGAGCCTCTGGGATAATGTTACTCCAAACAACATCTCTCCATATAACGGCATCTTCAAGGCGAGCTATCCGTTCATTACACCGACTGACGTTTCCGCTTCTGCGGCTCTCGTACCAATGCTCTACGGGTTCGACGTAACCATAACCGATGCTACAATCGATGCAACAGAGGTCAACGTTTCAATCGAACCAATCGGTACGAACGCAGAAATTGATACGAATGTCGAAAAGTTCATTCAGCTCGGCACCGTTATCAAATGCTCTGACGGTACATTAGACACGCTGCCGTCATTGCTGTTCATTCCCCTGAAGTCCGCAAACGTAGTCCTGAACCTCGCGAACCCGCTTACGTTCTCGATTACGCTTTCCGACCAGGACAGCGACCTGTACTCCATGTACGACACGCATCTGTCTTATCTCGCTCTCGTCACTCTCGACGAATTCGGTAAGGCAATCCATTATTCATCCGGCTTCACTGTCTAAACAAAAAAGCAGGGAGAGTTCACTCTCCCTGCCTTTTTATAGAAAAAAAGTTGTCATCCCCTCATGATCTTGGAGGGGATCTAATCATGAAATAATTATTCGTTTATCATCAGTGTGCATTCTTGCTCTTTACTTTTTCACTGCGCGTTCTTTACGTCCGCCGTGGTGGATTACTTTCTCACTGCTCTTAAATCAGTGCAAATCATAAACAATCATAAAAATCAGTGTGCGCTCTTTTCTTATCACTTTTATTTAAAATCTTAAAACCAAAACCATGAAAAACTCGCAATTAAAATCTGCCTTCGCAGACTCAATCCTTACCATCGCTCCTCTCAGCGATTCATGGGAATGTTTCAGCGAAATGTTCAATCACGCAAACCCCCGTCAGGCAATACTCGACACCAATCGTGGCAATTTCCCCGGTGATATCTACGACGCCAGACCCATACTCACGCCCTCCGAAGACTTCTGTCATGTAATAAGCAAATTCGAACTTGCGGGAAAACATTACAAGCTCGATGTCGATAGGTTCATCTTTGATGGTGACTATCCTCAAACCGGTTCGGAAGAATTCTTCCGGCTCGTTATAATTCACACACTCGTCAGCCCGGACTTAAAATGCAAACCGAAGTTCCTCATTTTCAATACCTGCTCCGAACCAAAGCAGTTCATCAGAGGAAAGAAGTATAAACTCCGCGTGCCTGTACCCCTCCATCACCTGAACGATGTTGACTCCTACAAACATCAGTGCATCCACGCATTCTTCATGCACCTCATTCCCGAATGCGAAGTAAATGCAAACGGTTCAATCAGCTACCACGAAATCGCTCTCGGTTTCTCGCCTTCGGAATCGCTGAACGTCATGAGACTTGATGATGCCGATATGAGAAAGATTCTGCCTTCCAATTTCTGATGAGATAATTGTTGGTTGATGGTTGATAGGAAAAAAAGGCAAAGGATTAGATTCCCGACTGGAGCTTTCGGGAATGACAAGATTTTTAAAATGTTTAAAACTGCCATAAGCAGTCAGGCTGCCGAAGTTAAGTAAGCTTGATGTGAATTATAAATCATGGGAGATTGTTTTAAAATACAATTAAATAATAAGGCATCATCTATGAAAAAACTTATATTGCTTTCGTTAGTTATATTACTATCCGCATCAGGATTATTTTACTTCTTTAAAAATTCTTCGAATGAAATTGAATCCCGATTAAAGGGAAAAAAATACGAAACGGGTGACGAGGACAATCCTGAAGCAAGGCGGCAGCAGGAATTTAAAAAGCTCCGCGATATAAACACAAACAGAATTCCTGATAATATAAAGAATCTTGAACAGGATTTTGCTTCAAGGCTTCCTAAGATTACAGATAGGGACAATACACAGGCATTAACCTGGGTTGAGAGAGGGCCGAATAATGTGGGCGGAAGAACAAGAGCGCTTGCGGGTGATATAAATAATGCAAATATAATTATAGCGGGAGGAATAACAGGCGGGATGTGGAAAACAGTCAACGGCGGCACGAGCTGGACTAAAACGACTTCAAATTCACAGCTTCATTCAGCGACTTGCCTTGTTCAAGACAGGAGAACCGGAAACACATCAAAATGGTATGCGGGAACAGGTGAAAGGGAAGGAAATTCAGCGGGACAGTTCAATTCGGTAACACAATTTACAGGGAACGGGATTTTCAAATCAACGGACAACGGTTCAAGCTGGACGCTGCTGACTTCTACATCCGGAATACCGCCGAATAGTTTCACCTCGGACTGGCAGTTTGTATGGAATGTAGCAACGGACGTTTCGAATGCAGGGGAGGATGAAGTATATGCGGCGACGGTCGGCTCTATATACAGAAGTTCAAACGGCGGTACTAACTGGACGCAGGTTCTGGGAAGTTCGACTACGAGGTCAACTTTTACTGACATATCGGTTTCAACAACGGGAGTAGTTTATGCGTCGGGAAGTTACATTGACGGCGGACCGATGAACGGAATAAGAAGGTCAACTGACGGAATTAGCTGGGTTGATATTACACCTGCGGCAAATTTTCCTGCGACATACGGCAGAATTGTAACAGCACTTGCTCCTTCAAACGAGAATGTTCTTTATGTTCTTATTCAGGGAGTACCTAACGGAGAGCCTAATTCTGTGAACGGACATCAATTATGGAAATATACATATATAAGCGGGGACGGAACAGGAGCAGGAGGAAGCTGGGTAAGCAGAGGCGGTAACCTTCCGCAGGCAGGACAGAACAATTACGGCAATTTCAACGAGCCTTTTGACAGTCAGGAAGGATATGACCTTGCAATAATGGTAAAGCCCAATGACGAACATTTCATAATACTGAATGCAGTTAATACATACGTATCAACAGACGGGTTTGCAACGAACACAAATGCCAAAAGAATAGGAGGGTATCAGCCGGGTTCGGAAAACGGAACATATACGAACCATCATGCAGACGCTCATTCAGGATTCTTTCCGGCGGGCAGCAATAACATTTTTTATTCAGGCCACGACGGAGGCATTTCGAAAACGAATGATATAACGACAAATATAACAGCGGAAAACCCTGTAACATGGCAGAGTCTTAATAACGGTTACAATGTAACACAGTATTACGGAATTGCCATATCGCCTGAAACGGGTTCAAGCCGCCTTGCGGGAGGGTTTCAGGATAACGGATCGTTTGCTACAAATTCAAATATATTAGCAACCCCATGGACAGCGGTAAACAGCGGCGACGGAGGGTTTTGTGCAATTCCGCCGGATGCAGACGACAGGATTTATTCATCATCACAGAACGGCGATATTGACAGGACGAATCTTGACGGTTCAAATCAGGTTGCAATGAAACCTACAGGAGCGGCACATCAGCAATTTATTAATTCTCTGGTACTTGACAAGAACATTTCATCAATACTTTATTACGCAGGAGGAACTTCTGCAACAACGACGGGAATCTGGAGGAATAATAACATAGCGAACGGAACGAATACTACAGGCTGGACTTATCTTACGGGAACAGATGTTGGCTCCGCTTCCGCTCAGGTAAGTACAATATCAGTATCAAGAACAAACAGTGCTAATGTAGTTTATTACGGAACAGACGAAGGTCATATAAGAAAAATAACCAATGCAAACGGGACTCCGACAATAAGCGCAGACCTGAACGCAGGACTGCCCGCGGGGTATGTTTCGTGTATTGCGATTGACCCGGCAAATTCAGAAAAAGCAATTGCAGTATTCAGCAATTACAACCTTCAGAGCTTATGGTACACAACAGACGGAGGAACAAGCTGGACTGATATAGAGGGCAATCTTTCGGGCAATACAGGACCGTCGATAAGATGGGCTGAAATATTTTATGTTCAATCAGTACCGCATATATTTCTTGCGACTTCGGTCGGAGTATATTACACGACATCGCTTAGCGGCGGAACTACAGCCTGGACGCAGGAAGCAGTTAATTCAATAGGGAATGTTGTGAGTGTACATATGGATTACAGACCTGCCGATAAGATTCTTGTAGTCGGAACTCACGGCAGAGGTGCATTCCAGACTCAGATAGATACACCACTTCCGATAGAACTAAATGTATTTACGTATTCCGTAACGGGAAGCAATGTAACGCTTGCATGGAGCACAGAATCAGAAACTAATAATTCAGGATTTGACGTAGAAAGGAAAGCCCTGAATTCAGAATGGACTAAGATAGGGTTTGTAAAAGGATACGGAAATTCTACAGTAACAAGGAATTATAATTATAAAGACAATAATCTTGCAACGGGGACATACGAATACAGGATTAAGCAAATAGATTATAACGGGAATTTCAATTATTACAACCTTGAAGGAAGCGTAAACATAGGCGCACCGCGTAAGTTTGCACTGACGCAGAACTATCCGAATCCATTTAACCCTGTGACAAAAATCAGGTTTGAAGTTCCCGCATCTGAGTTTATATCACTGAAGATATTTGATATTACGGGCAGAAAAATCAGAACGTTAGTTAATGAAAAATTAAATGCAGGAGTTTACGAAAGAGAATTCAACGGCGCAGAACTGACAAGCGGAATATATTTTTACAGGATAGAGGCGGGAAAGTTCAGTGATACAAAAAAGATGATGCTGATAAAATAAATGATAAGGAGTTATGAGAGTTAGGTGTTAGAATTTAGGAGTTAGGAGTTAGAATTTAGGAGTTAGTTAAAGGTTTAGATTCCCTGCCTGTCTGTCTACAAAATGTAGACGGCAGGCAGACTACAGGCAGGTTCATAGTTGATAGTTAAAGAGAAAAGATAATTAATATATTTTTTAAGCAAATTACAGAGCAGAAGCGGTTATAATGTTCTTCTCTTTTGAATATTCACGGCTAATGATAAAACATTTTTTGATGCCTATTTTAATGCAGATTTTACCTGCTGCCTGTACATCACGAAATGTACCTTTATTCTTTACTTCAAATGCAGCGGTGCCGTTAACTATAAAATCAAGTTCGCTGGTGTTCCGCATATTGTAGTATGAAAGTTCGCCGTATTCTGATAGTTGATTTGCAACTGCATTTTCAAACATCTGCCCTTCTGAGATTTTTGCAAAAATATTAAGGATGCCATTATCGCTGAAGTAAACTTTTTTGCCTCCTGCTACACTGCGGTCAACGCTTAAGGAATACTTTGGCATGAGTTTAATGATAAATATTCCCTGAAGAAACTCAAGATAGCTGTATGTTTTAACGCGGTTAATCCCAAGTTCAGAAGCGAGCTTGGTAATATCGAGTATGTTTCCTGCTCTTGCCGACAACAGAATAATAAGGTCACGAAGTTCTTTAATATCGCTCAAATCACTTAACAGCCTCAGATCCTTTTCGAAGAAGGAAGAGAAGATGTTTTTTAATACAAGATTCTTTGTTTCGTAATCTTCTGTCAGCACTACTTCAGGAAGACCTCCGTAATTTAGATAGTCATCGTAAAGTGGTTCATGTTTTTTAAACTGATAGTATGATAGAGGTTTAAGGGAAGTAAGTTTATAGCTGCCGGAATAGTCTTCGTTATCCCCTTCTCCCGATACGAAAGCAACGTATTCCCTGAAATCCATCGGGTGAAGGATGAATAAGAATTTTCGGCCGCTAAGAGATTCAGGAAACAGATTCTTCAAGTAATAATTCGACGAACCCGTAACTATAAACTTTACGGAGTGTTTATCAATAAGGTATTTCATTATCTTCGTTATTTCCGGAAAATTCTGTATCTCGTCTATGAAAACATATAGGCGCTTTCCTTTTCCGGCACCTGACTCTTTTATTAAATCGGTATATATTCCCTCGTAATCAGTATTCTCAAACAGCATTAAATCGAGCGGGTTATCAAAGTCAAACCAGATTTTCGGTAGTTTTACACTGCTGTAAACCTGTTTCATAAGAGTTGTTTTACCAACCTGACGCATACCCGTAATAACGAGAGCGTTTTTATGTTCAAGATATTTTGTAACCTGATTGTAAAGATACCTTTTTTTCATGTGTAAATATATTTTTACAAATATAGGCATTTTTGTAATGATATTCAGTACAGGAAATAGTTGATATTGAAATAAGTTATAAAGTGATGGAGTTATGAAGTCAGGAGGCAGGAGGCGGGGGGCAGGGAGTGCAGGAAGCAGCTGAAGAGCGATTAAGAAGAGGCGAAATGCAGTAAAGGGATGTAATTAATATTGTCTGCTTCTTTTAATGCAGAGATATAATTTTTGCGGGCATCACCTTCTTTGGAAATATCAGCATGCCCCCATGAGAAGGGAATTAAGGTTTTATGTGATGAATAGCAATAGGAATTTAATACTATAGTATTAATTATGGATGATGATTATCATATTATAGTATTATAAAAGAGTTGAGGGTTGGATGGAGTAGAACTTGATTACATATGACAGTATTACTCAACCCAGTCGCAAATAAATATATTTGTTTCGCCTTGCTTTACATTGAACCTATTCGAACTGAATACAAATTTTTTACCGTCCATAGAAAACATAGGGAATCCGTCAAAAGTCTCATTAAAAGTAATCTGTTCCAGTTCTGTTCCATCAATGTTAACAGACCACAAATCGAAGTTTCTTCCTTTTGGGTCGGCAATATTAGAGCAGAAAATTATTTTCTTACCGTCGGGAAAAAAGTAAGGGCCGAAGTTAGCCGCACCGTTATTGGTTATTTGCTTTTTATTGCTGCCGTCTGCATCCATAACGAATATTTCCAGTGCATTCGGACGAATAAGACCCTGCTTCAATAAAGAGGTATATTCATTTAATTCTTTTTCTGTTTTAGGATGGGAAGCACGATATACAATCTTCGTTCCGTCGTATGAATAATAAGCGCCCCCGTCATATCCCGCTTCGAAGGTCAGACGCGTTACGTTTCCGCCGTCTAAATCCATCGAGTATAATTCAATGTCACCATCGCGCGTAGATGTGAAAATAATTTTATCACCTTTTGGAGAAACAGTCGCTTCTGCATCGTACCCAGGTGACGAGGTTAAAACGCTGATGCTGCTGCCGTCAACATTCGCTTTATAGATATCATAATCGTTATACAAAGCCCATACGTATCCTTTTGAAAAATCCGGCGGCATCGGACATTTATCGTTTCCCATAAAGGTTGAGGCATACAAAATATGTTTATCATCGGGCAGAAAATACGAACATGTAGTTCTTCCTTTTCCATTGCTTACGAGTCTCTTTTCAGAACCGTCGATGTTCATTATGTAAATCTGATCGCACGAATGTCCAAAAGTTGACTGATAGACAAGTTTCGTTCCGTCGTAAGAAAAATAAGCTTCAGCATTTTCACCGCCGTTAGTAAGCATCCTCATGTTTTTAAAATGTTTTTCGCCTTTAAAAACTAAAGAGTCGTTTGTAACATTATTTTCAGACTGTGGATTATAGCCATAAGTAAATGCAAACAGTGCTAAAGATATTACAGCTAAAAAAGAGGTTAATATTATTTTGCCCACTTGGTTTATATTATTATTACGAAATTTAAAATGTTTTTTCTTACTGTTGTATTTTACTCTGTTCCAAAAAACTCACTATACAAATAAATCAATGCAGGTACAAACAGCCACAGCAGCCCTTTAATAAGAAAGAACCAAAAACCATATTTTACAGTATTCTTAAAAATGTTCTTTTTCATCATGCTGACATAACGTTATAAGTTTTGAAATCAGACTTCATAGGCGGTTCCTGATTATTTTCTTTTGCCAGTTTAATATCTTCAAACCCGCGCTTGTGACCCTGGATAAAATTATCGGATTTAGTCCAGACCTTAAATGCATCTTCATTTTTCCAGTAGCTGACTATAAGATAATCGCCCTGATTATTAGCTGGTTTCAGAACGTTCATAAAAATGAATCCCGGCATTTTATCAATTGCTTTAATTCTCGATTTGAAAAGTTCTTCAAATCTTGGTTTATAATACTCCTGGCATGAAATATAATTTACTGCAACGAACGAATTAATTTCGGGGCTGTTGATTTTGTTCTCCTGAATTTCGGGCTGTTTGATTTCCTGATTGTTCATACTTTCCTTTTTAAGATGATTTAATTAATGATAATATGTAAAGCTATATATTCCTTCCGTAAGCAAATAGTATAAAGAGGCACTGAATTACAGTATGTTTTATTCAAACTATTTTTAAAACCTTATTTCCACAAGAAGGGTTAATAAAACGTTATGAATAAGAGACTAAACCTCAATACTTATATTTGGAAACGATTTTTCGGACTCTTAAATTCCGTATTGTTGAAAAGATAGTTGTTTGTTGATGGTTGAAGAGCAGAAGTTAGAAGTTAGAAGTTAGAAGTTAGGAGCTAGAGGTTAGTTGTTAAAGGATTAGATTCCCTTGGTCTGTGACAGACGGCAGACTGCAAACGGTAGACGTTCAACACGACGAAATTCCCACATAGAGCGCATATTAGATTCCCATATTTGCCAGCATGCTTGCGATATTGTTTACATATTCAACAAGTTTTGGGTGTGATACTTCAAACTCTTCAACGGATGCAGATAAACCATTGCTTGATAATTCGAAAAGTTTTTGATTTTTTTGCTTACGGGTTGCTTCGTGTGTAGTTCGTTCCATAAATCCTAAGATGCTTTCAGCATGTTCGGCATTTGATTCCGATAATCCTGATATTTCTTTTTTCGGCTTTTCAATTAAACCGAGAAGCTCCGACTTCTTTTCTATGGTGAGATTATTATCAGCACGAATTTTTTCTTCAATGTTTGCGAGTGTATTCTTTTCCATCTTGTTTCTCCTGAATTAGTGTTCTTAAAAGATTTTTATTTAGACTAAACTAAATTTAAAGTAATATTACATAGAAACAAACTCATATTTTCGTGAACACATGCGGCGTTATTTTATTAATATCATGCGTTTTGTGTCAGTGAATTCCTCTGTTGTCATTCTGAAAAAATATACTCCGCCGGGTAATGAAGCTCCGTCAAAACCGATTTCATTAGAGTGGTTTTACCGGCCTGACGCACTCCTGTTATTGCAAGAACATTTTTGTGCTCAAGATATTCTGTCTTAAAACAAACCCTATTCTCCCTGTGCGTTCTATATCATATCATAATATGATATATTAATATTATTATCATATCATAGTATTAATAAAAGTGTTCTTACTGTTCTTACTGCTCTTACTGTTCTTACTGTTCTTACTGTTCTTACTGTTCTTACTGTTCTTACTGTTCTTACTGTTCTTACTGTTCTTACTGTTCTTACTGTTCTTACTGCTCTTACTGCTCTTCCAATAACACAATATCATAATATTATGTTATTCCACTATCCGAATATCACATGTTTTGGACTTTACAATATCAAAATATTGATTTATTTTGTACTATGATTAAAAGAGAACTAGGGAACAGCCTGAAAGACAAGCTTTTTAAGGGAAAGGTTATAATTCTTTATGGTCCGAGGCAATGCGGTAAAACCACACTTATTAATAATATTCTTAAGGATATTAATAAGAAAGTTCTCTTTCTTGACGGCGAAGAATATAATGTCAGGCAGCAGCTTGAAAACCCTTCTTCGGAAAAACTGAAATTAATCTCTCTTAATAGTGAAATAATTTTTATTGATGAAGCCCAGAAAATTCCTGATATAGGAAATGTTCTTAAATTGTTTCATGATAAGATCCCCGGTGTGCAGGTTATCGCCACGGGTTCTTCTGCTTTTGAGCTTGCGGGTAAGACAAGCGAACCATTGACAGGAAGAAAGTTTGAATACACTTTGCTGCCGGTCTCTTTCGGTGAAATGCTCAAACATACAAACTTCATCGAAGAAAACAGCAAACTTGAAACAAGATTGATTTTCGGTTCATACCCCGAAGTAATAAACAATCCTTCGGATTCTAAAGAACTTATAAAACTGATTGCAAAAAGTTATTTATATAAGGATTTGTTTTCTCTGGAAAAAATAAACAGCCCTGACCTGTTTGAAAAGATTGTGTCCGCGCTGGCTCTGCAGATAGGCAGCGAAGTTTCTTATAAGGAAATTGCATTAACCGTCGGTGCAAATCATTTAACAGTAAGCAAGTACATCAGCCTGCTTGAAAAAGCCTACGTGGTTTTTAAACTGCCGGCTTACAACCGCAACTTACGGAATGAAATACGCAAAGGGAAAAAGTATTACTTTTACGATAATGGTATTAGAAACGCTGTTATAGATAATTTCAATGTGCTCGAAAAACGCAATGATTCCGGGGCTTTGTGGGAAAACTATCTTGTAAGCGAACGCAGGAAGTTCCTTATGTTTCATGGCATGGATAGAAAGAATTATTTCTGGAGAAATATACAGAAACAGGAAGTTGATTACCTTGAAGAAGAAAATGGTGAAATTTCAGCGTATGAATTCAAGTGGAGTAATAAGGCTAAAGCAAGGTTTACAAAATCATTTGTTGATAATTATTCTCCCGTCACTACGGCTTTAATAAACCCTCAGAATTACTATGAATTTTTAACTCTCGATTCCGAACGCAGATAAGCTGTAAAAGTATTTCTCAGGGCTATTGCTCTCTCTGCATGTCGAAGATCCGCCGCGTCGGAGTATGTCTCAAATGTACATAAACCACAAAAATAGAAAAGTAAAACCATGAAAAGCATTCTGGATTCCAGCTTTCGCTGGAATGACAGATAGGGAAATGAAGGTTATGAGACATATTCCGTGGCGAACACCCCGTTTCTCTTTATAGGGACTCTTACTTTACTAATATCATCCGTCTTGTTGCAGTGAAATCTTCTGCATACATTCTGTAAAAATAAACGCCGCCGGGTATTGATGAGCCGTCGAAGCTGATTTCATAAGTGCCGGGATTCATTTCTTTGCTGATTAGGGTTTGGATTTCTTTTCCTAATATGCTGAAGACTTTGATTGTAACGAAAGATGACTTTGGAATCTGAAAACTTATTTTAGTAACGGGATTCCATGGGTTCGGATAATTCTGATGCAGGCTGTAATCAGTTACGAGGTCTGAGCCTGACGCTATTGACGTTGAATTTTCAAATGTAAATAATGAGTAAACAGGAAGATGGTCGGCGGTGTAATGCAATGCGTTTGCTATTACCTGAGATACAGCGGTATTGGGCATTTTATTGATAGAGTCGTTGTAATGGTTTCCGTCGTTTCCGTAAGCAACGAGCGAATTAGTAACGTAGGTAATACCGCCCGGGTTTTTAACAGCGTTTGAGTATAATATCATGTCGAATCTATCGTCCATGCCTCCTGTAGCTCCGCCTCCGAAAGACCTTACGCGGGGCGACTGTGTGTGATATTGTGCATACGCAGGATTATTCCATGTGCCTGTTAGTGTAAGCGGGTCGTTGAATTTGCCGTCAGTGCCTGATGTTACTTGCAGGAGTTTCTGATATGCAAGTTCGTTTGAGCTGTATATGTTGAAATCGCCGCATACGATGAAGTTAGCACCGTGGTGCAGAGCGTTAGTAACTTTTCTGAGACTATCAACTTCTGCTGCTCTGAGTAGTTCATTTGCAGAGCCCGTGCTGGCTTTTAAATGGACTGAGTATATGCGTAGTGTATCTTTTGTGAGGATGTGAACGAGCTTGAATTCGTTTATGTCGCGAAGAGCGGTTTTAACAGGGGTATTGCTCAGAAAGAGGAAAATATCATTTCTGAAATAAATACCATTGTCCGTATCGGGACCGTTTATAAAAGTGCCTGCACTGTAATCGGTTCTATCTACGTTCATGACGTTATTTAGATAACCGTCAACGCCCGACTGTGACGTTATTTCCTGCACGACGAGAATATCAGGGTTTAAAGAGCTGATAACCGTCCTAAAGTAAGGATTACGGGTTGTGGTGTCGGATCCGGGATATCCCAGGAGATTGTATGACACTATTTTAACCTGTGCGTATGAAACGCCGGTTAATAGCAAATAAGCTAATACGAATTTTAATATATTTTTGACCATCATATAAGGTATAAAACAGGGGGTGGAGATTCAATGCTATTAGCAATAAATCTGGGGGAAAGATAGTTGATAGTTGAAAGTTGATAGCCCCCAATTACAAAAATGGAATTAAGGAAAGAAGAAACTTATTAGCACACTGATAAAAGACGATTGTGACTGATTTTCACTGATTTTCGTATATGTTAAAACAATAACTTATTTCAAGTTTCTTAGAAGTTGAGAGTTGAAAGTTGAGAGTTTAAGAGCGAAAAACTTTTTAACACTTACTGCACTGAATGCTTTTGCAGCTCTTGCTGTTTTTACTGCTCTTTCTGCTTTTGCAGCTCTTGCAGCTTTTACTGCTCTACCACACTCCCGCACCAAGCTCTACGGTGTAGTTCAAATTCTTTATGAGCGGGAAGCCCGTGTTTTTAACGCCCAGCCTTAATCCCCAGAAGTCTGTCAGGAAACTTAAAAATTTTAGCGGAGAAAATAATACGTTTGCTCGGAACTTAAGTCCTGTTTCAAGAACAAAGTCTGTTTTCCGCGATGAATTTCCTGATCCGTCAAGGATATACTTCGATTCTACCCCTACAGAAAAATACGGGTCCATAAACCGCGATGCTGAAGAAGTTATTAATAGATTATAACCTAAATCACGAAACTTTTCTCCTTGCAGATAAACTCTGTTTACCATCCAGCCGCCAATTAATGGCGTCTCTACGTTCTTTACTATCAAAAGCGGAAATGCAAATGATACACCCCATGCATCGTCATCATACCTTGCGTTTACGGCAAATGATTTGATCAGTAAATCAGTTTCAATCCAGGAAAAGAATTTTTTTGAATCTGTATCCTTCGATACCAAAGGCCAGCGATCTGCGGAATAACCCGACATGTCGTGTTCAAGTTTCATATCAGGAAGTGCCAAAACTGCATTAGGCATGGCTCGTAATTCGTAAATTGCATTATCGGGAGCGTAAACACCGTTAACTTTATATTTTGCACTGAGCGGACTATCGTCCGGTAAAGGCGGAAAAACACGGTGTTCGGGTTTTCTGTTTTTTGCCATGTAACTTTGAAAATCCGCCGTGAATAATGAACCTGTTCGTATTATATCCCGAAGCCCCCATGCGTCGTTTGTCCTGACGTTCACATCATAACCCGGCGTGTAAACTCCGTCTCCGTTAATATCAGTACAGCTCGCATGCTTGCCCTCTTCTACGAGTATATGAAAAGGAAGCTTCAGCTCGGTCGAATTTGTATCAAGGTCATATATATTATCATACCAGGGAAGTGCATGTGCTTTTGCCGTTACCTGCATAAGAATCATTCTGTAAAGGAGACTGTCGCCATGCTTTGTTTTTTCAACGTAGATTTTAAACTGCGACTGTTCGGTATCGTGCATGTGTCCTCCGAGACCTGCTTCATTCCTGTAGTAATGTGAATAATCTATATCAATTGCCGCTACTTTCGATAAATCAATTGTTGAGTTGTTCTTGTCTGTTTTATCTTTCTTGATTGCGTCTCCGGATGCGTGCTCTAATTTTAATACATTCCTGAACTGGTAATAGACAACGGGTTTATTGGTTGCTTTCTCGAATGGAAAATATGCCGGTATGTTTATTTCTTTGCCGGATTTATTCTTCAGCTCGGGCTCATCAGGCGAGAACCAGAATATAGGAGCACAGTAAGAAGCCAGTTCCCTGAACGTCATTTCCGATTTGCTGCCTGTCCAGAAAACAAAAGGCTGAAGAAACGTAAGATTGTCTTTTTGCTGAGCCGGGGAAATAAAAGGAAGGCAAAGGGATGCAAGTAAAAGGTAGATTATTCTTTTCTTCATGCTCTAAAAATTTTTATTTATAAATGTTTTTTGTTCTCCAATATTTAATATCTCTGTTTTATCCTTAATACCGTAATCCTTTATTAGTCTCTCAAGCTTATACAACGGGTCGTTAACGTCTGCAAGTCTGAACTGAAAAACGCCGTAATGTGCCGGCATGAACTTCTTTGCTTTCAGATCAAGAAATATTTTCACGGCACCTTCGGGATAGACGTGTCTTTTGTTGCCGCAGCCTTCGCACTCTTCGCAAGGACCTATGGGTATAATTGCAAGGTCTATATCGAAACGCTCGCTTATTTTCTTAAATGCCAACGGGTCGTAGCCCGTATCTCCTCCGAAGTAAACATTAATTCCATTATAACTGAAAATAAAACCCGTGTACGAATGCTCGCCCCAGAGGAATCCGTCAAGTCCGTACCTGCCTCCCCAGTGGCGAGAATATGCAGTATAAACCGTAAGTCCGTTTATTGTTACTGAATCTCCAATCGGGTTAAGGTCTTCATAGCCATTGTTATTGCTCATGCGTATGTAGTTATAATCATATCCCGGAAGGTATGATTCAACTCCTTCGGGAAATACGAACGGGACGTTTTTATTCTTTTTCTGAAGATGGTCAATAGTGCCAAGGCTCAGGTGGTCTATATGAGGGTGAGTAACAGCTATCAAATCAAGTTTAGGAATGTTCGAAGTCTTGATTCCCGGCTCAACAAGTCTTTTAGAAAATATTCCAATGGAAGTAGTAAGAACAGGGTCTGTGAGTATTTGCTTATCATCCATCTGAATAAGACACGTTGAATGCCCTATCCAAAGTACTGCAAGACGCGCTTCAGGCAGGACAGGATTTGTTATTTTATTCTTTACCTCTTTCGGCGGTTTAAAAGAAGAAGGACCGTTGCCCGCTATCTCCTGAAAAATAGTGCATCCCGATAAATAAAACGAAAGTAAAAGAATAAATATTACTCGTAATCTTTTCAAATTATTAATAGTATTTTATATAAAACCCTGCATTATACTTGCTTACAGCATTCTGTTTGTACGCAAACTTAATTCCGAACATTCCAAACACTGAATACAGACCTGCTTCATACATGATGCCGTCAACCTTGCTGTTAAACTCATTTTTCTGGCTGTAATAACCTGCACCTAAAGAGAAGCTAAGGTATTCGCCGCCCTGTGCAATGGGAAAATAAACGCGTGCACCCGCGTTGTACATGTACCTTTTTACTTTTGAATTATCAAACCCGCCCGTAACAAACTGCGGAGTGAAAAATATCTCTGCCGAGCCAGTAAACTTCTTAACCGGTTTCACCATCATTACGGAAAAATGTCCAAGATACTTATTAGGTTTAAATGTGTAAGATAAAGGAGTCACCTGCCACTCGAAACCAAACTCCGTTCCATGTCTTCCGTTACCGTTATCTTCAAAGAATACAGGCGAAGGTATCATCTGCATCACCGCCCAGCTCGGATATTTAATTAAAGCGTTTTCCCTTTCGGCTTGAGCATAAGCCGCGGATGAAAACAACAAGGCTGTTATTAAAAATGCAAATAACCCACGGATTGAACCATGGGTTATTTTAATATATTTATTTACGTGATTCAAAAACTATTTGATATGAATAATTTTAATTCGTAAACATTTCTCGTTACGTCGTTTAATTTTTTATAGCGAGACGCTCTTCTGTAGTAATTAACCTCAAATCCTATATCAGTTGATTTTGTCAGGTTAACAGCTACACGGGGAGAAAACACAATTAAGTTGTCGTTCCCGTCTGCGCCGTCAATCGTATAAATCATGAAGTTATACAATCCAAGAAATAAATAACCCTGGTCCTTGAATCCAAGGAACGTTTCAAATTTATTTGCAAAACCCATTCCAAAGTTATAATCGCGGTATGCTGTCCCGTCTGCTTCATATTTATATGCCTCGGGTACGTTATTACCTCCTCCGAGTACAATACCCGCGATATGAAGGCTTGACTCGAAAGTTACATCGCTTACGGTCGGAAATTTATACACAATACCTCCGCCAAGACTGTTTGCTGCAATTTCGTAGTACGTATTGCTATAATAATCAAAGTGCTGGAACATGCCGATTAGCATCTTCTGGTCAGCTTTGTGTTTATAATTTTTTCCGAACAATAGTCCGTAAACACTTATCTGGCTCACACGCGGTTGTGTGCCAAAACTGAAAAGTCCTTTGAAATTGAAGAAGTCATACGGCTTCCTCGATTTTTCAGTAAATGGATTTCCATAATACATATCGAGCCTGAGCGACAGATTGCCGTTGCCCCTGTATATGTTTGCGCCGCGGTAAATGAAACTTGGACCGACTTCAATTGAGCTTGAAAGAGGTTCAATTTCGTAGATGCTCTTCGAACGGACTCGTGTTATATCTCCTTTAAAGAATCTGTTTATGCCTCGCGTTGGAGCTACAAGGAATGCGCCAATTTCGCGCCATACTCTTTCAGACCCTGTTTTTCTTTCATCAATAATAAGCGACGAAAGACGGTATGTCATTTCTCCTAAAGCAATCCCTCCCATGGTGGTAGTGATAAAATCATTAATTGATGGGTAGTTTACTTCCATGAAAAATTCCCACATAAAACTTCCTGCCATTGAGTAAGGCGCAGACTCCCAGAACGTGAGCCCGCTTGAACGAGCAAAGTTAAAGTAAGTGTTTCCGTGGTATGGATGCATTAGCTGGTTCGTTGAAAAATGGTCTGAATCGAAAACAAATGCATGATTAAAATTTGCTTGAACAGTTTGAGTACTTATAACTGCCCACGGCTGCGGTGCTATGTAACGGCTCATAGACCATACTCCGATATTCAGGAAGAAAATCTCAATAACCGGCAGCCAGTAATTTTTCTTTGCCCTGAATGAAGAATCAAACTGAATGTCGTTAGTCAATGATGAATATCTTTTTTCAGCACCAAAATATGATTCGTCTTTCTCACCCTTAAGAGTATCTAATCTGAAAAGAGTCTCTGAATATACATTTCTAAGGTGAATCTTATTATCGAGAACTATAGAAGAAAGCTTAAGTTTTGTAAAACTCGTATTATCCGTATTAATTTGCGCTGACAATGGAGAGTCCTCTGTGATGCTTGTAAATTCCTGTTCAGGAACATAAATGCCCGCACCGGCTTTTTCGATAACTTCGTCTGTCTGGGAAAAAACAATCTGTGAAGTAAGCACAATGAGTAATATGATATAGGATATATTTTTAATCATAATAATACTACTCCTCCTTCGATGATAAATTTGTTCGTGAAATGCGGGCTGTAGTAGCTGTCGGCAAGAAACGTGTAGCCGCCGTTTATAAAGACACCAAGTTTTTTATAAACATTCTTTTCTAATCCCGTTCTGAAAGTTACCGCAAACTGATGGCTGCTTTTCTTGTTGGGTACCTGGTCATTTTCGTTTGATATGTGGGAATAACCAAGGTCAGTATTAATGTCGAAATGCTTTAGCTTGAATGTATACCCTGCTCTGTAGGACACAAGAAATGATTTTGTCGTGCTTGATGAAACAACAGGACCGCCCATATCAAACATTGTGTAAATATTGTTAGTTCTGAATCGTGCACCAAACGTTGCATAGGACAGGTTACCCGCCGATAGCAGTATATTTGTTTTCGTGTTGTTGTAAATGTAAACGAGTCCGAGCGTTGTTCCTTTTTGCTTCTTCGTTACGGCATTAATAATACCAATTTGCAGTCCGTAATTGTCGTTAACAGCATTTACCAGCCCAATCTGAACACCCTTCTGGGATTTGGTTATATTCAGTGATGATAGCTGCAAACCATGATTTGAATATCCCGCAACGTTGAACAGGAAAGCCAGCTGTGCGCCGTACAACTTCTTTCCGGTTACGTTCGCTGCAAGAGCTGATTGAAGCAAACTTATGTCTTTACCGTTTGAGTTATAAATCCCCGCGAGCTGAACTCCGTTTAAGTTTTCAAAATTAACATTGGCAATACCTGCAAACTGCAGTCCTTGAAAATCATCGAAAGAAAGGTTTGCTAATCCTCCGAAAAGTAAACCCCTGCCTCCGTTGGTTAAGACGTTGGCACCGCCAGAAACCTGGAATCCTCTGAGCTTTCCCCTTGTCTCCGCATAGAGACCGTTTACCTGAAAACCATTTAGGTCGCTCTCAAGAATAGAATACATTCCGTTTATTGAGGCACCGTTAAGTTTATTAAATCGCGAACCGATAATACCCAGATTAAAACCAACATCGTCTTTTATCGACCGGTTAATGCTGACGGGGTAAACAAGGGAAAGGTTAAACGGTACGTATTTTCCCTGTGCCGGCAGCATTGAGGCAGCAAGGAAAAATATACATACCGACAAAAACATTTTGTAAATTTTTGTCATATATAATTATAAGTTATCTAAATTATTTTGAGATAAATGTCATTAGTACATCACTGCCATCAAGGAGAACGAGGGTGTTGTTCCTGACATCAAATCCTGATACTTTTCTTAATAAACTAAGAAATTCCATCTCTATGCTCTCACCGCAGTGCATTTTCGTAATTGCACCGGGGTCAAGGGAAAGCTTGCCGGATTCATATTTATAAGTGCCGGTGAAACTGTTACAGCCAGTAAATCCTGAAAAACCGTTGTCCGGGGAAAGAGTCATGTACGGATTTTGATAATCAGGGGATTTATTATCCATAGTCATGACGTTGATTGTGCTCAGACTCCACTGTTTAGACGTAATGTTGTCAATTTTATTTACAGTTTTTGATGAACTACAGGACAGAGAAATGAAAATGAATAAACAAAGAATAGCAGTTGCAATATTTTTCATAATTTTATTTTTACTAATATATTTAAAAACTCACAAATAATATATGACAATATATTTATGCAAAAACTTATTGCAGAAAAATTATCTATAAATCTTATAAAACAAAAACAACGATTAAAGCCTAATAATAGAATTTCATATTTTAGAAAAATACTTTAAATTACCTCATAAAAATTTAATAGTACTCACAAATTATTAATTATGTCTGACCTTACATCTTCAAACACAACGCTGGATAAATTCAGCTACGACAATACTATTGTCAAATATTTTGCGTATGCTGTGATGATATGGGGTGCGGTAGGAATGCTGGTAGGTTTGCTCATTGCAGGACAAATTATCATTCCCTCCTGGAACCTCAATCTGCAATATACTACTTTTGGAAGAATCAGGCCCTTGCACACTAATGCTGTAATTTTTGCATTTGTCGGTAATGCGATTTTCATGGGAATGTATTACTCTCTGCAGAGACTTTGCAAAGCAAGAATGTTCAGTGATTTGCTGTCAAAGGTTCATTTCTGGGGATGGCAGTTTGTAATAGTGCTTGCTGCAATAACACTTCCTCTTGGACTTACTACAGGCAAGGAATATGCAGAACTTGAATGGCCTATCGATATTCTCATAGCAGTTGTCTGGGTGGTGTTTGCAATCAACATGTTCGGCACAATTGCAAAGAGACGCGAACGACACATGTACGTTGCAATATGGTTTTATATCGCAACGGTCGTAACGGTTGCAGTTCTTCACATTTTTAATTCATTAGCAGTTCCGGCAGGATTATTTAAAAGTTATCCAATTTATGCAGGTGTGCAGGATGCACTCGTGCAGTGGTGGTACGGTCATAATGCTGTTGCATTTTTCCTGACTACTCCATATCTGGGTCTGATGTATTACTATCTGCCAAAAGCAGCAGAAAGGCCAGTGTATTCGTACAAGCTTTCCATTATACATTTCTGGACATTGATATTTCTTTATATTTGGGCGGGTCCGCATCACTTATTGTATAGTGCGCTGCCTGACTGGGCGCAGTCTCTTGGTACAGTTTTCTCAATTATGCTGATTGCTCCTTCATGGGGAGGTATGATAAACGGTCTTTTAACTCTGCGCGGTGCATGGGATAAGGTTAGAGAAAGTGTTGTGCTTAAGTTTATGGTTGTTGCCGTCACGGCTTACGGTATGGCTACATTTGAAGGACCAATGTTGTCGCTGAAAAATGTTAATGCAATCGCTCATTTTACTGACTGGATTGTTGCACATGTTCACATCGGTGCGCTTGGCTGGAACGGTTTCCTTACTTTCGGAATACTGTACTGGCTTGTGCCAAGGTTGTTCAAAACCCAGTTGTTTTCAAAGAAAATGGCAAACTTTCATTTCTGGATAGGATTCATTGGAATTATATTCTATGCCGCACCTATGTACTGGTCAGGAATTACTCAGGCGTTAATGTGGAAACAATTTACTCCAGAAGGTGTTTTACAGTATCCGAATTTTCTTGAAACACTGCTGCAGATAAAGACGATGCATATGATAAGATTTACCGGTGGTCTTTTCTATTATGCGGGATTTATTGCAATGCTTTATAATCTAGTAAAGACAATTAAAGCAGGAAGTTTTATTGGTGATGAAAATGCCGAAGCTCCCTCACTTGAAAAGAATGTACAGTTCGAACCAATTAAGGGCGGCGTGATGAAGAAGCACAGACTGATTGAAAGACGCCCGTTCCAGTTTACTATTCTTGCGATTATTGCTGTTTTAATCGGCGGGTTAATAGAAATAATACCTACGTATTTAATTAAATCAAATATCCCTACAATACAAAGTGTTAAACCATATACAACTCTTGAGCTGCAGGGAAGGGATATTTACATAAGAGAAGGATGCGTGAACTGCCATTCGCAGCTTGTGCGTCCGTTCCGTTCTGAGACAGAGCGTTACGGAGAATATTCAAAAGCAGGTGAATATGTTTATGATCATCCGTTCCTGTGGGGTTCTAAACGAACTGGACCTGACCTTCTGAGAGTCGGTAAAAAATATCCGAACCTCTGGCACTACCTGCACATGGACGATCCAACCACAGTTTCTCCCGGCTCGTTAATGCCAAGATTCTCATGGCTGAAAGAACAAGTCCTGGATATTTCTACAACTGAAAGCAAAATCAGAGCTATGAAGTCATTAGGCGTTCCTTATCAGGAAGGTTATGAGAAGATTGCCAATAACGACCTGCAGAAACAGGCAGAAGAAATAGCACTTGACCTGCAGAAACAAGGGATTGATGTTACAAACGACAAGGAGATTATTGCACTGATTGCATATTTGCAGAGACTCGGCACAGACATTAAGAACACAGGTCAGCAACAACAAATAACAAAATAAATTATGTTTAGTAAATTTTTTATTTCAGAGGAATGGTTAGGGATTTTTGCAATAGCAACAATGCTTCTTTTCATTCTGGCATTTATAATAATATTGATCTGGGTTGTGAGACTCAAAAAGGACCAGGTCGAAGAACAAAGAAATCTACCGTTAAAAGATTAAAGATTATTTATTATGAATAAAAAAGTTTTATCTGTTACATTTGGCTTCGTCCTCTCAGGTTTATCCTTTCAGGACATTCTTGCGCAGACAGCTGAAAAAGAAACTTATTCAGACTCGTATGTGTACATGATACTTGCTGCATTGTTATTTACGCTTGCCGTTCTTTTTGCTTCTTTGATGATTTTTGAATCTGCAGAAAGAAAGAAAAAGGTTACGGTCGCAGCAGCGGCAACGATTTCAGGCAACGTTATGCAGGACCATGAATATGACGGTATTCAGGAGCTTGATAACCCTGCGCCTGCATGGTTTCAGGCTTTATTCTATATTACGATTGTGTTTGCAATAGTTTATATGGTTCAGTTTCATATGATAGGAAAACCAAATTCCTCTACTGACGAATATTTACAGGAAATGACTATAGCACAGCAGCAAAAAGATGAGTTATTAAAAACAGGCGGATTAATAAACGAGACTAATGTTGCTGATTTAACAGATGCTGCTGATTTAAGCAAAGGAAAGGAAATATTTACGGTAAACTGTGTCAGCTGTCACAATGCTGACGGAGGCGGGGGTGTCGGTCCCAATCTAACAGATCAGTACTGGATTCACGGAGGTGGGATTAAAAATGTATTTGCTATTGTCAAGAACGGAGTAACAGCTAAAGGTATGATTTCCTGGCAGACACAACTCAACCCAAAACAAATGAACCAGGTTTCGAGCTATGTACTAACCCTTCAGGGAACAAAACCGGCAAGCCCGAAAGCACCTGAGGGCAATGTCTGGGTTGATACAACTTCTACAACACCAAAAGACACGTTAAAGAAATAATTTATAGGTTTCCTTTCCGCATGTTATAATTAGCAATTAACCTGCGGAAAGATTTACAAGTAATGTAATAATATAGTTTCTGATTTAACATCAGCAGTATCTTTTCTCAATTATTTACAAAAAGTTTTAAGCATGGAAGACGAATCATTCAGAGACCATCTCTCAACAGTGACCCAGGAAGGTAAAAGAATCTGGGTATATCCTAAAAAGCAAACGGGCAGATTTTATACTGCTAGAACCATTGTCAGCTTTTTCCTTCTTGTAATTTTATTCCTTTCGCCCTGGATTAAAATTGATGGACATCCGTTTATGCTTTTTAACTTCTTTGAAAGAAAGTTTATAGTATTTGGTCTGGCTTTTGGTCCTCAGGATTTTTACATATTCGCAATTGGATTCGTTACATTGCTTGTCTTTGTTGTCCTCTTTACCGCAATATACGGACGGATATTCTGCGGGTGGATTTGCCCGCAGACGGTTTTTATGGAAATGGTATTCAGAAAGATAGAGTATTTTATCGAAGGTGATGCAGCAAAGCAGCGCGCACTCGATAAGGCACCATGGGGCGGTTCAAAAATATTCAATAAGACAATCAAACAGATAATATTCTTTGCGATAGCAGTATTGATAGGAAATACATTTATGGCTTATATAGTTGGCATAGATGAAACGTTACAAATTATTTCGAATTCGCCATTTGAACATTTATCTGGATTTATTGCAGTGATGGTTTTTTCCGGTGTGTTCTATTTTGTTTTCTCAAAGTTCAGGGAACAAGCCTGCACGATAGTTTGTCCTTACGGAAGGCTGCAGGGGGTTCTGCTTGATTCGAACACGGTTGTTGTTGCTTACGATGACGTACGAGGTGAACCAAGAGGAAAACTCGACAAAGAGAATCTCACAAACCAGGGAGACTGTATTGACTGCCATCTTTGCGTTGCGGTATGTCCGACGGGAATCGACATAAGGAACGGAACCCAGCTTGAATGCGTCAACTGTACATCATGTATCGATGCCTGCGACTCTATAATGGACAAGGTGGAAAAACCAAGAGGGCTTATAAGATATGCTTCGATGAAAGGAATTGCAGAGAAAGTAAAGTTTAAGATAACACCAAGGATTATTCTTTACAGTGCACTGCTTGTGCTGCTGCTTACCATATTTACAAGTTTATTGTTTACGCGGGAAGATATTAAAGTTAACGTTCTGCGTTCACCGGGAAAGATATATCAGGAAATGCCGGACAATAAGTTTAGCAATCTTTACCATGTTAAATTAGTTAATAATACTTTTAAGGATATTCCTGTGGACATTAAGCTGTCTAACCCTGATGCAGAATTTATGCTTATCGGAAAAAACATAAGCCTTTCATCCCTAAGCATTCAGGAGTCGGAGTTTATGATATTGCTGCCTAAAGATAAAATTACGACAACGGTAATGTCGATAAATGTGCAAATTTATGCAGGAGGAAAAATTATCGGGGATATTAAGACAACATTCATCGGACCGACTAAAAACTAAAAGGAGAAATTGAAATTGAACTGGGGAGTTAAAATTATAATAGCATTTTCTATATTCTGTCTTGCGACAATCGGAATGGTTATATTCTTTATGAATCAGAAGGTCGATGTTGTAACAGAGAATTATTATGAAAAGGAGCTGAAATATCAGGATCAAATAGACAGAATTTCGAGGACAAAAGCACTTAAAGACACGCTTAGGATTGAGAATACAGGAAAAGAACTTATCGTTAAATTCCCAAACACGCCCGACAAAGTGAAAGGAAAAGATTTTATTCATATATACCGTCCGTCAGACCAGTCATTGGATGTAAAGATTCCTATCATTACCGACTCAACGAATTCCCAGGTTGTTAGCACTGAAAGACTACAAAAAGGATACTGGAAGGTTCAAATAAACTGGACTTCGGGGGGAAAAGAGTACTATCACGAAAGCGTTTTCAGCTTTTAAAACCAACCGTCCAAAGGAATTAAAATACCCTTCTGAAATAGGATTCTAAACAATTTGAGCATTTCTTTGATCTGAGCAAACTAATAGTACACCCTGTTTTCACACTGAACATATTATATATAAACGAGTTTGAAGTGAATTTGAATGCGGTGTAAAGTGATATTAAGATAAAGAGTTGTTATTTTATGGCTTTATAATGCCGACGTTTTATTAGAAGCAGTTAACCGGATAATTAGAAGGGCTAAAAGCTTTCATATAGTTAGCATTTAAATATCTTAAAAATATAAACAAAAGTAAAGACAACGTTTGACAGAAACAACTATTCGTTAATTTTGTTATATATGAATAGATTATAATTGAATAATTAATATACATTTCAAATTAATAAAATTTAGAATATTTTTTGATAAATTAAACAAAGTTATCTGTATGAGTTCATTTGCAAAACAAGTTATCTTTCTTTTACTTCTTATACTATCTGCAGTAACGGTTATTTCGCAGGACAAAGAATTAACGCTTGAATCTATTTATTTTGATGATGAGTTTACACCTGAAGGGGCGGGAACTTACAATTCAATGAAGGATGGAAATTATTACTCTTCAATAGATGAAGACAAGAACATTAATATCTATGATTATGAGACTGGGTCTTTAAAAACTAAAGTCATGGATGGCTCTTCTTTCATAGCAGCAACTGGAAAAGAAAAGATTGAAATAAAGGATTATAAGTTCTCTTCAGATGAATCAAAAATTCTTGTGTCAGCGGATATAGAAAAGATTTACAGAACATCTTTTGTTGCTGATTATTATGTCTGGGATGTTAAAACCGGGAAGACTACTAAAATAACAAAAGATGCAAAAGCAAGGTATGCAGAGTTATCACCGGATGGGAACAAGGTTCTTTACATACAAAACAATAATATTTACATATACAATATTTCAGACGGCAAGATTACACAGGTTACTAAAGACGGCAAGAAGAACTCGATAATTAATGGTATCTCTGACTGGGTTTACGAGGAAGAGCTGGGACTTTCAAAAGCTTTCAGCTGGTCGGCAGACAGTAAATTTATTGCTTACATGAAGTTTGACGAGTCTAAGGTAAAAGAGATGAATCTCACCTTTTACAACGATTTGTATCCGAGTGAGTTCTCTTACAAATATCCAAAGGCAGGAGAAGAGAATTCGGTTGTAACAGTTTGGTCGTACGATCTGGAAAATGGAAAGACCGTAAGAATTGACGTTGGAAGCAATACAGACCAGTACATTCCAAGAATAAAATTTACACCGGATAATCACACGCTTTCAATAATCAGACTAAACAGGTTACAGAACAAACTTGAGATACTTTTTTCGGATGCATTATCAGGAAAAACAAACGTAGTATTCATAGAGGAGGCTAAATATTACATCAGTGAATCTTATGACCTTACTTTTTTAAAGGATGGAAGGTTTATAAGAATGAGCGATCGCGACGGATTTGCTCATATATATCTTCACGAAAAGAACGGACAGGTAAAAAACCAGGTTACAAAAGGAAACTATGATGTATCGGAAATAAAAGGGGCGGATGAGGAAGCGGGTACGGTTTATTATACAGCTTTCAGTGCTGACGGTATTGAAAAGAACTTTTTTGTCATTAATTTTGACGGAAGTGAAAAGAAACAACTTTCTTACAAAGATGGATTTAACAATGTCAGCTTTAGCTCGGAATTAAAGTATTATATCTTGAGCCATTCTGATGCAAACACTCCGGGTTTTTATGAGCTAAAACGGAAAGACGGAACTCTCGTAAAGATGCTGGAGGATAATCATGCAGTTGTTGACAAGATGAAGGAATATAATTTTGTGCAGACCGAGCTTTTTAAATTCAATACGTCCGGCAATGTTGAACTTAACGGGTGGATAATGAAACCCCATAATATTCAAGCGGACAAGAAATATCCTGTTCTAATTTATGTTTACGGCGGACCGGGCTCGCAATCTGTTAAAAACTCGTATGATGGATTTGGTAACCCATGGCACCAGATGCTATGCCAAAAAGGATATATTGTTGCATGCGTTGACGGACGGGGAACGGGAGCCAGAGGAACAGAATTTGAGAAACAGGTTTACGGCAAAATGGGTAAGCTTGAGCTTATAGATCAGATTGAGGGGGCAAAGTATCTTGCTTCGCTGCCTTATGTTGATAAGGACAGAATAGGTATATGGGGATGGAGCTTTGGCGGTTACATGTCGGCACTGGCGATTACAGCAGGCGCGGATTATTTTAAGACGGCGGTATCGGTTGCACCTGTAACAAACTTCAGGTATTACGACAACATTTACACAGAAAGATATCTTGGATTACCGAAGGATAATCCGTCGGGATATGATGATAATTCGCCCATCAGTCATGCTGATAAGTTAAAAGGCAATCTGCTTATAGTTCATGGTTCAACGGATGACAATGTTCATTACCAGAATACTATGGAATTTACAGATGCATTAATAAAAGCAGACAAACAATTTGAGATGCAGATATATCCGAACAGGAATCACAACATCGGCGGCGGAAATACAAGATATCATTTATTTAAGAGAATAACAGAATATCTCTTAAGAAATTTATAATTGAAATGAGAGAGGCATCATTTTATATTGCTGAAACAAATGGAAAAGTAAGGTGTCTGCTTTGTCCGAAGGAATGCAGTATCTCTGAAAACAATGCGGGGGTTTGCGGAGTAAGAGAAAATGTAAATGGAAAACTTTATACATTAGCTCACTCTAAACCAGTTGCGATTCATCTAGACCCGATTGAGAAGAAGCCTCTGTATCATTTTTATCCAGGAGAGATAATACTCTCTGTAGGTACTTACGGCTGCAATCTTGACTGTAAGTTCTGCCAGAATCACGATATCAGCCAGGACTTTAGTAAAGAATCGTTCGATAGTATAAAGGAGGTTTCGCCGAAAGAAATCATTAATCTTTGCAAACAAAGAGGTTATAAATTTGTAGCGTTTACGTATAATGAACCTACTATATTTTTCGAGTACATGCTTGACATTGCAATACTGTGCAAGAGCAACGATATCAAGACCGTAATGGTATCAAACGGACAGATAAATCCGGTGCCCTTTGCGATACTAGTTGAATATATTGATGCATTTAACATTGATTTGAAATCTTTTAATCCCGACTTTTATAGAAAGATATGCGGTGGTGACATTAATGCTACAAAACAAACAATAGAAGCAATAGTTCGTCATGGAAAACATCTCGAGGTAACATTTCTTTTGATAAAGGGATTAAACGACGATGAAGAAGAGTTTAAGCTTATGTGTAATTATCTTTCTTCACTTGATAAAAATATTGTTCTGCACATATCACGGGCATTCCCGCGTTACAAATTGGACTTTGAAGTAACTCCAAAAGACTTAATAAATAAATTTTACAAATTAGCGAAGGCACATCTTAACTATGTGTACAAAGGAAACATATAAGGAGAGTATAATGAGAAAATATTTTAGAATATTATTTATGCTGATGTTTATACCGCTGCTTTTATCATTCAACTGCGGAGAAACGAACAGCAAAGATAATAAGGTATCGGGAAATGTTGAGCGGAAAAAGGATTCCACAGAAAAGACTTCGGAACTTCAGAAACTTGTAAAAGCATATCCGGATTTTCTTGAAAAGGGAGAAGACAACAAATTATACTGGAAAGACGGGACTGTAATGACTTATGATGACGGAATTGAAAAAGACTTTGATGAAATGCTTGATAATCCTGATTTAGAAGATATGTTTGACCCAAAATATATATCCGGTCCGGACTGGGGGGAGCCGCCATCTGTAAACAGTGACCCGGGAAGAATAAGATATGAACCGTTCTTTGCTAAAATGTACGGATCGTCACAATCAGAAGTCTCTCAAAATTTAAGAACGATAAAGTGGTTTGGGACGAACGTACAGGTGAACACGATAAATAAGGTGGATGAAAAATTTGAAGCAGTAATTGAAGACCTTGAAAAACTACCGGAAGAATTTCATAAGTATTTCAAGAAGACCGCAGGAACGTTTAATTACAGAAAAATTGCAGGCACAAACAGGCTGAGCACTCATTCTTATGCAATAGCAATTGATATAAACACCGATTACTCCGATTACTGGCGATGGGATAAATCAATGAAATACAAAAACAGGATACCTTATGAAGTTGCAGAAGTTTTTGAGAAGCACGGATTTATCTGGGGAGCAAAATGGTACCATTACGACACAATGCACTTTGAATACAGGCCCGAGTTATTAAACTAACATGAAAGCAAGAGAACCAAATTTCGCAGGGAGCTGGTACAGCAATAATCCGAAACATCTTTCAGATGAGATAGACTCATATTTGATTGATGTAGAATGCCTTTTCCTGAATACAAAAGCTATAATTGTTCCTCACGCAGGATATATGTTTTCAGGCAAAACGGCTGCTCATGCATTTAAGCAGATTAATAATGATACCGACAAAGTAATTATTTTAGGAACTGCACACCGATATCCGTTAAACGGTTCGTGCGTTATTGATTATGACTATTACGACTCACCTCTTGGCATGGTTAAAGTATCAGCGGACGTAAAACTTATCACAGAAGAAAAGGACGTGGCCAGGATAAAAGAAGCTGATGATGACGAGCATTCGATTGAGATAGAAATTCCATTTCTTCAGAAAGTACTGAATGATTATGAGATATTGCCGATAATAGTGGGCAGGACTAATGCTGTTGATTTTGCGGATTTGCTTGAAAAATATTCAACTGATAATTCTGTAATTGTTGCTTCAGTTGACCTGAGTCATTCTCACAGCTATGACGAAGCACTTAAGCTGGACAGCTTCACTATTAACTCAATACTTGAGCTGAATTCTTTAAACATAAAGAAGGCAGAGATTGATTCTCCATACGCAATAGAAGCACTCATAGAGCTGGCAAGAAGAAATAACTGGAAGGCAAAACTTCTTGATTATAAGAACTCGGGAGATATAATTTCGGATAGGGAATCTGTTGTCGGTTATTCGGCGATAGTATTTTATGAAGATGAACAAGAACAATACTTTACCGATACTGAAAAAGAGGCAATGATTAATATTGCAAGGAACACAACTGAGATTTACGTTAAGACCGGAAAAATATACAAAGGAGAATATCACTCAAAGAAACTGGACAAACAGCTTGCCTGTTTTGTTACGATAAAAGAAGGCGATGAACTGAGGGGATGCATTGGAACGATTGAACCGGTTAACACTCTTTACAACAGCATAATCGAAAATGCTATTTCTGCGGCAACCAGTGACCCAAGATTTAAGCCTATCACGGAAGATGAATTGAAGAATCTTAATTATGAGGTGTCTGTACTTTCTGTCCCCGAATTATTTGAACCCGAATCCATTGACGCTCTTTTGAGAGACATTAAAGACAAGGGAGTAATAATTTCCAAGGATATGCGGAAGGCTGTCTTTCTGCCTCAAGTATGGAAAAACTTTAAGTCTGAAACCTCCTTTTTAAGCAGTTTGTGCCAGAAAGCAGGGTTTGTAGCAGAGGAATGGAAAGATTATAAGTTAATGAAATTTTATGTGTTTAAGCTGCTTAATTGAATTTTAACCGTCCTCCACGGCGGATCTACAACACGCAAAGAAACCTAGGGACACAATAGAACACTGATTGCACGAATGAAGCGGATTTACACAGATAAAAACAATATGAGATTTTAACAGTGGAGGTAACATAGGACGATCTTCACGGCGAATCTGCGATAAGGAGAGCATGGAGAATTATTAAACTGATTATTTTATGGCGGGTCTTGTGGAGTTTTATCACGTTTATAAATGGGTTGGCGGTGAGGCGGGATACATTAAATAATATTTTAAATATAATATATGAAAACCAAAAAAGAAATAAGAGAAGAGTATAAATCAATGAAATTCAGGGTGGGTATTTTTCAAATTAATAACACAAAGGATAATAAGGTTTTCCTTAAAACTACTTCTGATTTAGACAGAGCTTTTAATTCTGACTTATTTCAATTAAAAGCGGGAATGCATTCAAACCGTGAATTGCAGAAGGACTGGAATAACCTTGGGGCAGAAAATTTTGAATTTAAACTTTTTGACGAACTTAAAATAAAAGGTACCGAGACACCAGAAGATATCAAGGAAGAGTTAAATGAATTATTGGAAATGCATTTAACTGAATTGAAAGGTAATGGACAAAACTTATACTAATGTTTTAATGATAAAGCCCGAAATCGTTGTGTGCAGAGGGATTAAATAAGATTATACTATCTGATTTGACATTTAGGTTTAAATTTTGCATTTTTGTATAGAGTGAAAAAAATATTCAATAAATATTGCAGCATTAAAACCATAACAGTAGTAGTAATATTGTTATCGTTTAATCTTGTTTCTTTTGGACAGGACATACACAACTGTTTGTGCGCACCTGAAAAACCGAAAGTAGAAGAAAAGAAATCCTGCTGCAGTAAAGAAGAAGAGTCCACCGCAAAAGAGGATACCGATGACTGCTGTTCAGCAAATGGAGCCTCATCTTGTGACGATTGCCAGACTTGCAGCTTTGAAAAGAAAGTTGAAAAGGAACAGGGCACTCTGAATGAAAACAAAATTACCAAGGCAGAGGCCAAGGTAATCGTAAAAGAATCACAAAACTTATTTTATAATACCACAATAAAATCTTATCGGTCAGACAATTCGCCGGGCATCCGTACGAAGGTCTTTCTTGAGGTCTCCAACCTGCGCATTTAGAAACAAGGGATTCCTACATCCGCTTTTTAATGTTTCTAAATAAATATCAAAATGAAAAATATAATATTGTTGGCAGTAATGCTTGTCTTTATTACAAGTATTTCGAATGCACAGTT
>Ga0172380_10000687_pt1 | contig 62618 bp, 58 predicted proteins | sample Leawe162metaG_FD_119747 | JGI IMG/M metagenome (GOLD analysis project Ga0172380, IMG submission 119747) | Leachate microbial communities from a municipal landfill in Southern Ontario, Canada - Leachate well 162 metaG | ecosystem: Engineered > Solid waste > Landfill > Unclassified | place... | reverse complement strand
TCGGATCCGAATTAGTCAGACCGTCATCGGTTCAGCTCGGATCCGAATTAGTCAGACCGTCATCGGTTCAGCTCGGATCCGAATTAGTCAGACCGTCATCGGTTCAGCTCGGATCCGAATTAGCTTTCTTCCGAATTAGTCAGACAGTCATCGGTTCAGCGCGGATTGCCCTTGCCCCCTCTCTTCAACAATAGCCGGTCGGCTAAGAAGGTCAAATCGTCACGCTTCCACATCTCCATAATCGGCTTTTCCCCACCGGGTGGCCAAGCTGGCTCTGAGCCAAAAGCCTCTTCATCTAAAACTTCCAGATATTTTTCATAGGTTGCCGGTACTGCTTTTTCGTCTTCAGTCACTAGTAGAGCCTCTGTATAAACCCGTGGCAGCAGCACATCTTTGTGCTTTTCTAAAATTTCATCGAGAATGGCTTGAGCCTTTTTGTTTTCACCATCCTCGGCCAAATAGCGCACCAATTGCAGCTTAGCCTTAAAACCACTCGTCTTCGCCATCAGAGCCTCTTCTAAAGTAGCCACTGCCTCAGCCTTACGTCCCATGCGATAAAGAGTTTCGGCCTTAATTGCCAGCAATTGCGCCTGCGAATTGCCATTGGCAAACAGGGCCCGATAAGCCCAAGAATAGGGCGAAGGATGCAATCGCAACTGCTCGGCCTGATCAAAAAGTTGTTTCGCCCGGGCACTCGGGTCGGCTCCAGGCTGAAAGACTGGCGCATCTTGCGGGTGGCGCATACACATTTGAGCGCCGTAGTAGCCTTTGAGCATTTCCAACCAGGTAAAAGTAGCAAAAGTAACGTCACATAGGGCAAACACCAAGAGAGCCGCGCCCAGTGACTGAATCAAGTTTTGCCCTTTAACAATCGGCGACTTAAGGCGATCGCGCAGACGGTCGTTAATAGTCAAACCAGGGCTGCGCTTCTGAAACAGCTCCACCAACTCTTTTTGTTCTTTCAAGTCTAAAATTGACAGGGAAATGCGCACGAGAACATCGGGCCTGTTAACAGCAGACGGAGAAACTGGTTCTGTTTTGGATGGTTCTGTCTTTTCAGCTTCTGCCTTTTCAAATACTCGGCCACAGCTGGCAAAAGACCGCACTTCTAAAGTTCCTAGAAAAGTTAAATAGAGCTCGTCCACAACCTCAAACAAAACACGACGACGACCGATAAGCAAGGCTGGATGTCCATAGCAGACAGCAGCTTTTTCGGCAGGACCATTAGCGGGGTCGCCAGAATTAGAGCCACTGCTGCTACTGGGTTCATAGACAAGGGCAAAGCGCCGATAATAAATAAGAGGCAAGCCGTTTTTGAAGAAATAGGCGGCCCGAGTAGCCAGGTCGCTTTCTAGAGAGACGGCCAGGCAGTGGCCGACTACTAGAGCAAAAAGCACGGCCAAGGGGAAGAGTTGAGCGACATTAACAGCAAACCAATCGGTAGAACAGAGCAAAATTAGAAAGATTAGGCCAAAAACAGGCCAAGCAAAGCCAATCAAGGAATAAACCAGATGAGAGAGACTGGGCGGCAATTTGCCACTTGTAAGAGGCCCAGCTGGCTTGCGAATTTTGTCTGATAAATCTATAGCCCAACCCTCAAGAACGTCATCATTAACTTACCCAAACTTACCCACCTGACTTATCAACCTGACTTATCAACCTGACTGACCCACCAGATTTACTCACCAGATTTACCCAGATGTATAGATTTCACTAGTACTCATAGATACTTATAACTTGGCTGGGAACAAGGGGAATAATAGAAAAAGGTAGCCCGGCAATTTGGAAGGTCTCAGTAAAATGGCGCTGATTAAAAAGGAAATTGGTGAACTGCTCGTAGACAACGGGCTGATTACCAGCGACGAACTAAAAATCGTACAGCAAGAGCGCATGAAGACAGGTGAACCAATTTCGCTAATTCTTTCGCGCCTAGGTTTGGCCAATGAAACTCACCTTAAAACCGCCCTAGAAACACAGTATGGCGTCAACTACATCTCTCTGGCAAAAGCCCAGGCCGACCACACAGCCCTCGAGCTCTTGCCCGAAAAAGTAATGCGACAGCACCAGGTCGTTCCACTTTCAGTCGATGGCAAGAACCTTACTTTGGCCATGGTCAACCCCAATAATTTACTTGCCCTCGACGACATTAAATACCGCCTTAAGAGTGTTTCGGTGCGACCAGTAGTCTGCACTGAGGACGATTTTCAGCACTTTATGGAAACGGTCTATTCAAGAAGGCAAGACGAATTAACTGAAGAATGGGATGAACAAGCAGATCAGACCTTCATCGAATCAGAAGTAGATCTCTCTAGCCTCGACGTGCTCATTGACTATGACGATGCCATTAACGACTTAGACTTGGCAAAGCAAGCTCAAGATGCGCCTATTGTGCAACTAGCAAATCAGATTTTAGCCAAAGCAATTAAACGCCAATGTTCAGATGTGCACATTGAACCCCAAGACAAATATGTGATGATTCGCTACCGCCTTGATGGCGTTCTCTTCGTTGATCGCAAGCTGCCAAAAGCAATTCTAGCGGCCCTCGTTTCGCGCTTCAAAATCATGGCCGACCTCGATATTGCCGAACGTCGCCTGCCTCAAGACGGCCGAATTAGAGTACGGTTTTCAGGCAAAGATATCGACTTCCGCGTCTCGTCTATACCAAGTAAGCATGGCGAAAAAGTAGTGATGAGACAGTTAGACAAAACTGGCACCACATTCGGCCTTGATCACCTAGTCACTGAAAAAGAAACCCTGTCTATTATTCGCGAAATGGTGCTCAAACCTTACGGTATTATTTTCGTCACTGGGCCAACTGGTTCAGGCAAGACCACTAGTCTCTATTCCGCACTAGCAGAGCGCAACACGCCAGAAGTGAACATTCTCACAGCGGAAGACCCAATTGAATATGAAATGCAAGGCATTACCCAAGTTCAGGTTTTACGCGAAAAAGGTTTAGACTTTGCTCGTATTCTGCGGTCATTCTTGAGGCAAGATCCAGACATCATACTTGTCGGTGAAACCCGCGACCGAGAAACTGCCAAAATTGCAGTAGAAGCAGCTCTGACAGGCCACCTTGTCTTTACCACCCTGCACACAAACGATGCACCAGGGGCGATGACAAGACTTGCCGAAATGGAAGTTGACCCATATTTAGTATCATCAGCCACCATTGGTGTGATTGCCCAAAGACTGCTGCGCCGCATTTGTCTGCATTGCAAAGAAGAATATGCACCAGAGCGTAGTGCCCTTGAATATCTAGGTCTATTAGACAAAAACCAAGAGAAACTAGCTGAATCAACCATTCAATATTACAGACTACGTACAGATGCCGATGGTTGGCCAATTTTTGCTAAAGGCAACGGCTGCGACGAATGTCATCAAACCGGCTACAAAAACCGAGTTGGCGTATTCGAAGTAATGAAGATGAACGATGAAATTCGCGATTTAATTTGCAAAGGTGCCACCACTTCACTAATCAGACTAGCGGCCAAACAATCAGGAATGATTCCGCTAAAAGACTACAGTGTACGCCTGGTAGGACAAGGCATAACCAGTGCCGATGAAGTAGTTCGAGTAACACTATCTGATACCACCGGTGAAGAATCACTGTGCGGCAAATGTCGCAATCCAATTTCAGATGATTTTATCAAATGCCCATTCTGTCAACACGACCTCAAATTTTCGTGCTTGCGCTGCGGCACCATGCAACTTGACGGTTGGACGAGCTGCCCCAAGTGCGGCCTCTCAAAAGAAGAAAGCGACCACGAATTTTGCTGCAAAGGCTGCGACGCCGAAATTTATGGCGAGTGGAAAATCTGCCCATACTGTCAAGCCACCAGAGAAGCATCTTACTCGACTGCCATCTAAGCTTGAGAACGAAACCAACGCTGAGAACAAGACCTACAATGAAGGAGCGAATAGATGTCGATTGAAATGCAGGAATTGCTGCAACTGGTGGTCGACCGCACAGCCTCAGACTTGCATCTCAAGGCCAAAGAACCGCCGATTATAAGGGTGGCTGGCAAACTGATACGCACGAGCTTGCCTGAGCTAACTTCAGAAGACGTCAAACGTCTGATATTTTCTTGCCTAACTGAAGATCAATGCAAATATGCCGAAGCCAATTTAGAGTTAGATTGCGGCTTTGGCGTCGATGGCCTAGGGCGCTTTCGTGTCAATGTCTACAAAGACCGCGGTTCTTACGCGGCGGCACTTAGAGTGGTGCTTTCAAGAATTCCATCTATAGATGAACTTGGCTTACTACCAATTTGCAAAGAAATTATTCAAAAGCCACGCGGCCTTGTGCTTGTTACTGGCCCCACTGGCTCTGGTAAATCGACTACACTGGCATCAATGATCAATTCACTCAATGAAACAGAATCAAAGCACATACTTACTATTGAAGACCCCATCGAATTTATTCACCATAACAAAAAATCGATTATCTCCCAACGCGAAGTCGGCTCTGATACAAGATCTTTCGCTAATGCACTGCGAGCAGGCCTGAGAGAAGATCCAGATATTATTCTAGTTGGTGAAATGCGCGATCTTGACACCATTCACCTGGCCCTCACTGCTGCAGAAACCGGCCACTTAGTGTTTAGCACAATACATACGAGCTCAGCACCGCAATCAGTCGACCGCATTATCGATGTCTTCCCTCCTGAGCAACAACAACAAATTCGCATTATGCTCTCGCACGCCCTCGTGGCCGTTATCAGCCAATCGCTCTTAGCCAGAGCCGACGATGCTGCTGGCGACTCGCCCGTGACCTCGGGCCGCATTATTGCTCTGGAAGTATTAATAAATACCCCAGCGGTGGCCAACCTAATTCGCGAAGCCAAAACGGCTCAGATGTATGCCAGCATGCAAATGGGTGCCGCTCTAGGAATGCAAACTTTGGAAGCATCACTGGCACTATTGGTCAAACAAGGCAAAGTAACCTTTGCCGATGCCATTGGTAAAACCAGCAGACCTGAAGATCTCGAACAACTAATTGGCAATCAAAGAAGTAGCAAACCAGAACCGGCAAAAATGGAAAAAGGCTTTGGTGGCAGTAGTTTTGGTAGGTTCTAAAATTGGAATATTTGTACAAAATTAGAGAGAGCGACGGTTCAATCAAAGAAGCGGTTGGCCAAGCGGAATCACCGGCGGTGCTACGAGCGAAGCTGAGAGCACGCGGTATCGAGGTTGTAGAAATACGTGAACGAACCGTCTTGGGCAGTATTTTAGGCTTCTTCAACTCACAGAAAGGCAAAGATTTACTGACCGTCGGCTTGTTCGAGCGCGTTTCGCTCAAAGATATGGTGGTTTTTTCAAGACAATTTGCCGCTATGATTAGCTCAGGGGTTGCCATGCTGCGCACTCTAACAATTATTGTCGAGCAATGCCCCAACCGCAAACTCAAGAAAGCCCTCGATGATGTGCGCCATTCGATTGAGTCAGGTTTGTCTCTCTCTGATGCTATGGCCAAGCACACAGACATCTTCGACAAATTATATGTGTCGATGGTAAGAGCCGGTGAGACCGGCGGTATTCTGGCAGATGTATTGAAGCGCCTAGCCGACTTTCTGGAATACAAATCGAAACTCAATCAAAAAGTAAGAGCCGCCATGGTTTATCCAACTGTGGTGCTGATCATCGCCATTGCAGTTTTCTGGGGCATGCTCACTTTCATTTTGCCAATCTTTGAAGGACTCTTCAAAAACATTGGCGGAGAACTACCAGCCTACACTCAGTTTCTCATTCTGCTTTCGCAGTACATGCGCTCAGTCTGGATGATGCTATTCATAGCCGCTAGTGCAGTTGGTGTCTACATGCTCAAGCGCTACTACAAGACCCCAATCGGCCGTTTTCAAATTGACTTCTTCTTTCTCAACGTGCCCTTCTTTGGCGACTTAATTGGTCGCGTTTCTATCGCTCGCTTTGCCCGCACCTTCGGCACATTGCTACAGGCCGGGGTGCCGATGCTAACAGCCCTAGACGTGGTCAAAGACACAGCAGGAAATGCCGTTGTAGCAGACTCGGTACAACAGATTTATAACGACGTGCGGCAGGGCGGAAATATATCAAAACCCATGGGCAAGTCAAAAATATTTCCACCAATGGTCACTCAAATGGTGGCCGTTGGTGAAGAAACAGGAAGACTTGACGACATGCTCTCAAAAGTGGCCGACTTCTACGACATGGAAGTAGAGAACTCAGTAGAAGCACTGACATCACTACTAGAACCGCTCATGGTCGTTGGTATTGGCGGCATAGTCGGCTCAGTAGTGGTAGGCATGTACTTGCCAATTTTTACAGTGATCAACCAATTGCGCTAAAGCTTAGAAAGTTTGATGTCAAAGTTTCAAGCTTTTTAGAGTGCCACGATCTAACATTGAAATATCAGTCTGTTGGCAGCCCAAGCTAAATTCAATCTAAATTGAATCAAAGCTTAGTCAATTAGCGGCGGGACGAGGAATTTCCATGGCCAAAATGAGATTAGAATTACTTAATAGATATCCATGATAGCTCTTACGCATTTACACTCTTTATTCGTTAGAGATTTGCCACCATTAATAGGTCTAGTAAGAATAGGAAATCAAAGTTCCTAGCAATTCTCTTGGTTATGGTAATCTGCCGGAAAGTAAGGTTAAGATTATAAATATGGATACAGGTTCAAATATTACAGTCACAGCAATGGTTGAGACATCGATAGTGGTGAGCAACGATTTAGAGCCCAAACGAGAAGCTGGTGCAGCCAAAGGGCCAGACCAAATTCATAACTGGTTGGCACTCTATGCAGAAGCGCGCGACCCAGCTCTGCGCGACTCGATTATTCAAGCTGCCTTGCCTCTAGTGAAGCGCATCGCCTACGGCCTAGCCCGCCGCTCTACTGACCCAGTCGAAGATTTGATTCAAGTTGGCTCCATTGGCCTGATCAAGGCAGTTGACCAATTCAAGCCAGATGCTGGCGCTAAATTCCAGACCTACGCTACCCACTTGATCACAGGCGAAATTAGACACTACCTTCGCGACAAAACCGCGATGATTCGTGCCCCTCGTGAACTGCAAGAATTATCGTTCCGCATCAACCGCCTCGTCCAAGGGCTAACTGCCAAGTTAGGCCGCGAGCCCTCAGATGTTGAAATCGCCAATGACCTGCAGATTCCTGTCAGCCGTGTCAACGAAGCTTATGAAGTCGACCGCCGACGTACACTGATTTCTCTTGACCAAGCACTATCTAACGATGCTGGCAGTGAGCAGTCTTTGATCGATACTCTTGTCGATGCCAAATATCAGAGCAACCAGCTCGCTAAAGAAGACAGATTCATGTTAGCTGAAGCGATCAAACAGCTCCGTGACGGCTTGAGAGAAGTTGTACAGTTGACCTTCTACGAAGATCTCAGTCAAACAGAAGTAGCCCGTCGTCTTGGCATTTCACAAATGCAAGTTTCAAGAAGACTTAGAGCGGCCACTACTGAGTTGAACAAAATCATCACGCTGAGCAAGAAGGCCGGTCCTAAAGGTGGGTAATGGCCAAGCTAGAAATAGCTTCGCCTCAAGTAGTCATCGAGGCCACGAACCTAACCAAAGACAGGCTATCGAGCTTTCTTAAGAAGCGCACTCGTGTGCTTGATAGTGTTAGCTTGCGCGTTGAGGCCGGTCAGACCTATGGTTTGATCGGCCCTAATGGTGCTGGCAAAACCACAACAGTGAAGCTCTTGCTGGGCTTACTGCACCCTGATAGCGGCCAAGCATTTGTTTTAGGTAGCCCTGCTAGTGCCAGAGACAAATTAGCTCAAATTGGCTTCCTGCCTGAAAACCCTTACTTTTACTCGCACCTAACCGGGCGCGAATTTCTTACTTTTGTGGGCAAACTTTTTTCAATGCCAGACGCTCTAATCAAAGAGCGCGTCAAACTCTTAGTAGAAAAAGTGTCGTTAGAAAACGCCTGTGACAGGCCCACAGGCAAATACTCAAAGGGCATGCTGCAGCGCCTAGGAATAGCCCAAGCCTTGATTAATGACCCACAAGTGCTCTTTCTCGATGAACCCATGAGTGGTCTAGACCCACTCGGCCGCATGGACGTGCGCCGCATTCTTCATGAACTAAAAGCAGAAGGAAAAACCATTTTCTTCAATTCGCACTTGTTGCCCGATGTCGGCGAACTCTGCGACCGCGTCGGCCTGCTGGTACAAGGTAAAATGGTGGCAGATGCGCCAGTCAGCGAAATCGCTAAAGGTGGCAACTTTAAAGCACTAGAAGACTTCTTCTTAGAGCACGTCAAAATCGAGACCGATAAACATAAAACAGAACAGTCTAAACTAGAGAGTAAGCCATAATGGAAATCATTGGTGCTATCGCTCTCAATACCTTTAGAGAAGTTCTAAGAGACAAGATCATCTATGCCTTTTTTGTCTTCGCCTGTCTAATTTCACTGTTTGGCATCTTGCTGGGCACCCTGTCTGTAGGCCAAGATATCAGGATCGTTGAAGATTTGGGCTTAGCAGCAATTGCCGTAATTGGTGGCATCATCGCTGTCTTTTCTGGTGCCAACTTAGTCTTCAAAGAGCTAGAGCGACGCACCATTTATTTGATCTTTTCCAAACCAGTTAAGTCGTGGCAATTTATATTGGGTAAATATCTAGGGTTAGCCAGCTGTCTATTGATCATTATCTTGATGATGGGCGGATTTTTAAGCGCTCTTGTTGGTTTTGTTGATCCCGCTCTGCCATTGGCACACTTACCGTGGATTGCCCTATCACTATCGCTAGTTTATCTAGAGCTGCTCTTCATCATTGCTTCTGCATCATTTTTCTCGACTTTTTCTACACCAATAATGAGCGTCCTTTTCACTCTCTGCTTCTGGCTTGTCGGTCACAGCTGCGCCTCTTTACAAGAATTAGCAAAAATGTCGACCAACCCGCTGGTATCACAATTCTTCGGCGCTCTATACTGGCTTATGCCAGACCTACAGAGCTTAACGCGCGTACGTTCAGAGCTAATGTATGGCCGAGCTTTGAGCCAAGCGTCCGGTAGTTTCGGCAGTGATGGTCACGGCGAATTGTTAACCTACCTGACCACATACATACTGGCTTATGTCATCATTCTTTTAGTACTCTCAGCCTTAGTGAACGAACGAAGAGAACTACCCTAATCTTAATGCCAAACATATACGACATACCGTCACCATATCTGGAGCTACTTGCCGCTCTAATTGGCGTGTGCGTGGGCAGCTTTCTCAATGTGGTGGCAGTGCGCTCACTGGCCGAAAAATCACTATTGCATCCAGGGTCTCACTGCCCGCAGTGTCAACATAAACTAGGCTTGGGCGACCTCATTCCCCTGCTTTCGTACTGGCTACTAAAGGGCAAGTGTCGCTATTGCCACGCTGCAATTCACTGGCACTACCCTTTAGTTGAGCTAGTAACTGCCATTGTCTTTGTTGCCATCGTTCATTTTTTTGGTACCGTGCCCTGCGACTTCGATGTCGACCGTAGCTCAATAACACTATTTATGCTGCTGTTCGCCTCAACACTTATTGCTGTAACCGTCACCGATTTCAAAGAGAAGCTGATTCCTCATGAAATAACTTATCCCATGGTATTGGTTGGAATTGGCTTCAGCCAATTTTTCAGAAACGACCTCTTTGGCTCGCTAATTGGCGTCGGTGTCAGCTATTTATTGTTTGACTTGATAGCTCACTACGGCCTCATGTTCTATCAATGGCTCCATCCTGAAATTTTGGAAGAAGAACAAGGCGAACAAACAGCAGACGGATTGGAGCAAGACCCCTACCTCGACGATGTCTTTGAGCTATCAGAAGAGGTTGCCCACGAACCCCTTGAAGTAATGGGTGGGGCTGATGCCGTTATGGCTGCAGTTATAGGTGCCTGGTTAGGCTGGGAGAAATTGGCCGTTGCTGTAATTGTGGCCTTTATGGTCGGGGCTCTCATGGGAGCCGTCTATCTCTTTGATGAGCTGCGCAAAGATAACCTGCTGGCTAAAGCCTTAAAACCAGCAGCCATCGGCTTTGGCATCATGACGACAATACCTCTTTTGGCCATTTTGGCCATTGTCCTCTACTTCAAGCCAGCGGAAAATCCACTATTAAATCCGTCAATTTATATCTTCTGCCTGGCTATGGGTACCGCTGGCGGCACCTTTGGTATACTGACCTCGGGTGTAAGAGTGAGCAAAACCTTCCCCTTCGGCCCCGCTTTGGCCGTTGGCGCTGCTTATGCAATGTCGACAATTTCTCTGTCAAAAGATGGAGGCTTTATCAAGCCTGGGGCATAATACATAGTATGTTTAGTTTCGGCAAGAAAAAAGGGGCCATGCTTGGCCTCGACATAAATAGCGACAGCACTACCTTGATTCAGCTGGATAAAACCAAGACTGGCATTGAGGTGCAGCGTTTTGCCTGCCAACCAACACCACCAAATTGCATTCGAGAAGGCCTGATCACCGACCCAGTGTCGATGGGTCAACTAGTAGACGATCTGCTCAAAGAAGCACAAATACCGACCAACCAGGCTCCGATTATCAATGTTTCGGTGCCAGCGCAGGCTGTTGTTATCAGACTGATGCCCGTGCCGGTAGGAATGCCCCCTGAAGAACTAGCCGATGTGGTGACGCAAGAAGCAACCAACCACGTGCCCTTTCCCATTTCAGAGGCCAATCTCGACTGGTGCCAAATGAATGCCACGGAGCGCACCGACCCAGATGGTGTGCGCCGAGTCGATGTTATTCTCTCAGCCATTCAACATTCGATTGTCGAATCATACTGGCGCATGGCCGATGTGGCCGGGGTTAAGCTTGGCCGGGTGGAAGTTTCATCCCTATCAGTGATAAGGGGACTAGCCCTAGCTGGTTACTTGGGCTCATCTGGACACCTTTCATTGGTGGTAAACATCCGCCAAGACGCTACTGATATCAATATTGTCCGCAGCGCCATGCCTCTTTTCGGCCGCTCAATCATTTTGGGAGTAGAGGCACTGACAGAAGCAATTGCTCGCAGTCTAGATTTGTCATTTGACCAGGCCATGGAAATATTGCCAGATGTGCCGGTCTTCAACATTACTCCAACCGACGCCCGTTTGGGTCAAGCTGGCCAAGTAGCCCGCACCATATTTAGTGACATTGGCGATGAACTGAACAAATCAGTAGAATTTTATCGCTCGCAGGTTGGCGATGTAAAAATTGATCAAGTGATATTGACTGGCCCCGGCTGCATGATGCCCAACATTGATGAATACTTTGCCAGCAAGCTGCGTATCAAGACAATTCTCGCCGACCCCATGCGCGACATGCTAGTTGACGAGAGCAGGGTTAGCCCGCGCATGCGCCCTATCTTAGCGGCTCTAATTGGCTCTTCTATTGAACCAACCTGGAACCCATCAATTACAGTCGATCTAGATCTCAATAAAGAAGGGCGCATTCCACTAGCCCTCGACTTAACTCGCACCCAAAATATTTTGGATGAACCACCACCAACTCCCGGTTGGTTCAAACCTACTCTTGTTTATTCATTCAGCATATTGTTCTTGTCGTTGGGCGCTTGGATGTATTTTGCCAACTTCGATGTACCCCACGCGCAAAAAGAAATCGAAATAACATCAGCACTAATTACCGATGGCAACAGTAAACTAGCTGACCTCAAGCGCTTGAGGCAAGACAACGAAGTGCTAGAGAGGCGCAAGCAAGTTTTGGACCGGCTCGTTGGCGGTGGCAAACATTGGAGCGGCTACTTAGAAGCAGTGCGCGACAACACCCCCAAGGGGCTACAAATCAATCAGCTTTCACTGAACGATAGTGAACTCAAGCTGGAAGGTGCGGCCCTGAACTTCAGCACCGTTTCAAACTTATCAATCAATCTAGGCTCATCCAACCTTCTCAGTGATGCCAACATCGAGTATGCCCTGCGGCCAGAGAAGAATCCAGACCGAGTAACATTCTGTGTGCTTTCAAAACTGGCCCAAGAGCAAGCCACTGCTCCTGGTGCCACAAGTGTGGAGAAGCCAAATACAGCAACACTGAAACCTAGCTCGTTGATTAGTAGCAAAAGCACCATAACCACAGCTAGTTTAAGAGAGGTGAGTCAATGAAACTGACTGGCTTCCAGCGCAATGTACTGGCCTTCGGCCCCTTGGCTCTTGGTGCCACAATTCTTGTGGCCATGACTTACCCGGCCTACCTCGACTCAGAACGCGAACACACTGACCTAGCAGCGAAGAAAAAAGAGTATCAAGAAATAACTCAAAAAATGTCCGAACGAGACCGCCTCGACAACCTTAAACGCACCCTTGAAGGCGACATCAATTCACTGCGCAATTCAGTTCCGAAGGCACCCTATCTCGACTTGCTGATGCTAGATTTAGAGCGCATGGCCAGCGAAAGCAAAGTCAACATACTTGCCTTAGAGCAGCCAGCGAAAGCAAGCGGACCTAGCGAAACGGATGATCTCGAAGAGTTGATGAGGCCAATAAAGCCAAACCAATCAAAAGTATTGCCCCAGCTAAAACCATTTGTTGCTCCCACACCAACAGCAACTGCCGCCAAACCAGCGGAAGCACCTAATCCCCTAGGCCTAAAACAAGTAACTAAGCGCCTCTTCATCACGGGTGAGTATCCGGACCTAATTACTTTTGTCAAACACTTAGAGACTTATCAGCGGGTAATTTCACTCAAAGATTTATCAGTGGCAATTGCCGCTGGTAGCGACAGCACTGCCTCTAAGAATGTCGCTGGCGAAAGAGCACAAAAACTTAAGTCAACTAAACCAGTAATGTCGTTCCTCCTCAACGTCTATTATTTGCCATGAGAAATGCACCATGAGACTAGCCTTAATAGTCATTTTTGGACTAATTGCAATCTCGGCAACTTATGCTTGGAGTAATGTTTCGTCACAGCAAGCACAAGCCAATAAAATTGATCAAGTATCCAAGCTTGAACATACTAAGACTGTTCGCAAGAGCATAACTCCAAGCATTGCTCAGCAACCGACTCAGACAACTAATACTAGTCATACAAATCAAACAACAACTACAACCACATCGACGACATCGATTATCACTCCTACCGCTGGCTCCGACGCGCCTAGCGCAGCATCCCCAGCAGTCACAGGAGCACCAGCTCCAGTAGCGATCGACGGTCACGCTACCACACTTGACGCCGCCAGAATCACAGCTCGCTCCAGTGTCGGTAAAGCAGATCCATTTACTCCCCTTGATCAAGAAACGGCAGAAAGTGAAGCAAAAAAACCTGCTATCAAATTGCCACCATTTTCTACTGGCCTAACTGTGCCACCACCGCCACCGGGTTCTGTCAACCCCTTCGGTACTCATGACCAGAGCCGTCCCGGGCAGCTCAACAGCGGCCTAGACCTAGGTGAACTACCTATGCCCCCAGATAACGCTGGCATCAATCACAAAGTAGAGCTAGTTGGCATTGTCGGCGACCGCGCAATTTTCACCATCAAAGACAGCCTCCTCAGACGGCGCCACCACTGGCCCAAGACTTTCACTCTTGCTATTGGCCAATCATTCGAAAACTTAAAATTGACAGCAATCAAAGACGAGAGCGCTGTGGTTGAAGAAGACGGACAAACCTTTAGCAAGCAAATGCCCATACTAAGATAAAAACCACTTGAGAGGTCTCATGCAATCAATACAGCACGCTATTTCAGAATCAATGAGACTAATAGCATCAATTGAGGCTGGCAGCATGAGCAAAGCTGAGATAACCAACCAAGTTTCGCAACTATTCAGCAATGAAGTTTCAGCTCGCGGTTTCATGGCAGCATTAGGCACGAGCAATGTGGTACTTTCAGGTGAAGCCAACGAGGGCCTCTTAGACGGCCTGCGCCAGCACCAAGAGGTAGCCTACGACCTTTTAGTCAAAAACATCATCATGTCGGCCAGCGCAGCGGTCAATCATGCAGAAAACGGGCAGCCCGAGCAAGAAGCAGAATCAGACTATGTCACCAATCACTGCGTGGAAATTGCCAAACAGCTAAACGACCCTTCTCTCATTGCCAAAGTCGAAGAAGTGCTAGCAGCCATTCACCACTATGAAGTAGATCCAAAGACCAAGCATGACGCCCACGCTATTTGGTTCAATTTCTTTGAACGCTGGGGCTACGAAGGCCGCCACTTGCAGGCAGCCAAGCCGCATGTTGCAGGGTTGCTTGAGAGATTGAAAATGCAGTAAAGAAGCAGTGAAACAGCGTTGAAGAAACAATGAAAAGACACGAGCAATGGAGCGATGATAGAGCTAAAAAGCCGTCATCACGAAGCAAAGAAAACAGCTCAGCTGGTGAAAGAAATCCAATCAGCTATGGCAGTGGACCGACATCTGGCCCAGCTCGATTAGTGTTGCTCTGCATTGTACTGATCTTTTTTGGCACTGTCTCAGTCTTCATATTCGGTGAGAACCAGCACAATGAAAAAATCAAGAACGATTTGAAAACTGCCGACAAGGCATTTGCAGCCGCAGACTATAAGAACGCTGAAGCCGATTACTTAGTAGTTTTAAAAAATTATCCACTGACCAACCCGCCTGATAATAGAACCGGCAAAAAGCACAACACCTTTCAAGATGAAAGCCATGCATATGCAGTGGAAAAGCTTGCTCTAAGCCAAATAGGTCAACAGAAGTACGATGAGGCTCAAAAGAATTTAGACACAGCACTAGACCTGCATCTGCAGTTTATCGACAACAGCCCAAGACAACGGCGTCGTCGCAGGGACGACGAGAGCCGTTCAACTCGCCGAATCAGTCGCCCCGATCAAGAAGCCATACACATTTTGCGAATTCTCAATAACGAAAGCCAATTGCTCTATTTAGAGAACAAGAGAGAAGAAGTTCCAAAACTGCTTGATAAAAACTGGACTATTGTCTTTGCTAAAGAGCCAATTCAAAAGATACAAGACCGCGTCTGCAGCAAATTGCTTCAGGCCCAGCTCAGCAGTCTAGAGAAGCGCCAACTATATGCACAGACAGAGCCACTGCGCAAACAGATCGACGAAATTAATAAGTGTTCGGGTGCAGAAAAAGCAAGCAGGACAATTGCCCTGTTAAAAGCTCAACTGCCACCAGACAATGCCCAGCTTGCCAATTGTGATTTCGGCGTGTTTAGCTTGCAGTAATTTCAGCTTTAAACTGACGTGGATCAGTTCGCACCCAGCGACTTAGTCCCACCGTTGTAGACGTTATAGTCAAAGCTAAACTCAATATCCACCGCCTTTTCACGGCTTACTGCAGGAAAACGAAAGGGTGCGGCGTCCTTGACGGCCTTAATAGCAGCTTCATTCACAGATTCGAGAGCATGAGGAGTGATAACCCTTATACCTAGAAACTCTCCGGCTCGATTGATTTTGAAAAAAGTCATTAACTTATAGCTTTCGGACAGCTTGGGAGGATGCCAACCTTTGTAAATCCTCCTCTGCAAATCTGCCATAAACGGGCCGTAATTTACACCGTCGTCTCCTCGCAACACCTTAGCGTAGGATGACAGTGGAAGCTTCTGTTCCTTCAGGTCCTTCGCCCGGGCGCTTTGTTCGTCAAGGGCATGCGCCAAGCTCGCTAAACGCTTCTGTAGTGCATCCGCTTTTGCACCAGCCTTGTACTCGGCTTCTATTCCACTGTAAGCGTCCTGATAGGCTTTTGTACCAACACCACGCTGACCGGCTTCCTCAATTTTATGCAAAAGGCTGTCTAACTGAGTTCTAATATCAAGCTGACTAACTTGGGCAGAAACTTCCGCGAGTTCACCAGCCTCAGCTGGAGACGAGAGGCTGAGCGCAAGCACAAAGCCTATTAACGCAAACAAAATGTTCGGAAATGATAACGGACCGAATACGTTAAGAGTCAAAATCGAATAGCTCATTTTGCTTTCTCTTGCTTGGTCGACCGACTTGTTCCACGAGAAAGCAGTTCTCCTCAATCAAATACGAAAGCTGCATTATACCAAATTGCAACTGCCGGGCGGGCTGATGCTCAAACCAAATGAGAGCATCCAACTCAGCCAAGAGCTTGTCAGCACCAACGCAACGGACAGAAGCTACCACTGCAAAATATTTAGAAGTTCTCTAGAACCATGAATCTTATCTCGTGTTTATGCTCGCTCTTCGCGCAGCTCAAGCTCATGGGTATGAAAGTTTAGCCAATCATCCCTAAACATCTCACCCAAACCATACAACAAATCAAATTTAGCCCTGAATCGACATATCAATACCACTGGGCATTCAGGCTTAATCTCTACTGCCAACAGAGTTGAGTCACCAGCACAACTTTTTGCCTGCACCGTATGCCACCCAGCAGGTAAAGTAAACTCTTTTCGGTCGCCCGATTTGGTTGTTCCGGCCTTCACTTCATCAATGTAAATGGAGACAGACATCAATAAGTTAGTAAGTTGTCTTACTCTAAAAACTTTGACATAGCCACTATCCATGGAACAGCCTCGGCACAATTTTCTGCCCAATGCTAGCCTAAATCACGAAGCAATATCAAGAGCCTTACAATTTCAATTAGGTCAATCTTTAGAGCCAGACTGCACCTTCACTAGTTCTGTTTTCTTAACGCCAGGTTTTTCATTAATCAACTCTGAGGTCGGCTTACTTGTCGGTGGGTTGAATGGAGCAAGCGTGACAGCTTCACCAGTGGCAATTGACACCTGGATTGCTTCAATAATACGAATGTCTGCCAAGCCTTCAAAACCAGATGGCCTTGGCTCATCTCCACAGAGTACGCAACCGCTAAAGTGAATCAGCTCAGGGGCAAACTGATCTCGTTTTCCGGTTACCAACGAATGTTCGCGTTTGCCTTCTTTTAGTTCAAACCCTGTTTCATCGGCATACTCATAAGCGGGTTCGACACGAATACTACCCTTGGTGCCCACGACTTCATAGTGAGAAACTTGCTGACAGCCAAAACTACAAACGAACGATGCGATTCTGTCATTGGAGAACTTCATGATTACTGCTACTGATTCGTCAATCTCTTCAAAGCGAAAATCTGTTCCATTAGTAGCCAAAGCCGTGATCTCAATCGGTTCTTCTTGAAAAACGTAGCGCGCGGCATTTATGCAATAAATACCAATGTCATACAAAGGCCCGCCACCATGCTCTCGCTGCGTGCGAATATTCTCTTCACGTACTTGCAGCGTGAAAGAAGAATTGAAAAGTTTTGGAATGCCTATCTTACCCAGTTCAAGAGCCTCAACTGTCTTCATGTTGGTGCGCTCAAAGTGTAAGCGGTAAGCCACCATTAGCCTAACGTTATTAGATTTTGCAGCGGCAATCATCTGTTTGCAATCGTCTTTTAAGGTAGCCATCGGCTTTTCACATAGAACATGAATACCAGCATTGGCGGCTGCTATAGCGTATTTTTTATGCATGTCATTGGGCAAAGCAATATATACAGCATCAAAGGTATTGCTTCTTAAGGCAGTCTCGTATTCATCATATGAGAAACAGTTCTTGACACCATATCTTTCAGAGAGTTCATGAAGCTTATCTGGATCACTACTTATAAGGGCAGTCAATTGGGAATTCTCAGTTGCATGTTCAAAAGCTGGTAATACTGCCACTTGAGCGATGTGACCAAGGCCAACCACTGCATATCGAACGGTAGACGACTTCATTCCTTCACCTCTGCGTTTTGTAACCCCGCAGACTGGACTGAGTGCTAAAGGTTCCCGCAAATTTTCATAACAAGTAGGCCACAAAGTAGCAATCACGGCGATTGTTCATGAAGAATCGGCTCAATCGGCTCTACATTAAGGGGAAATCGTCTGCTTACTCTTGGGCACGTTGCCATCGATAGCAACAGCGCGACGCAGCAGTTTTTCTGACTCTGGCAAATTGCCAAAACCCTTATAGTCATTGGCAAGATTTCGCAAATCAGTAGCTAGCAGCGGATGATTGGGTCCCAGCTCCTTTTCGTCAATAGAGAGGGCACGCTTGTGGGCAACAATAGCCTTCTCAAACTGGTGGCGCGATGCATAGAGCAAGCCAAGACCAATCAAGCTCTCTGCCACTTCTGGATCGTTTGGCCCAGCAAGCTTTTCTCGCAGCGTGAGAGACTTCAAGAACAGACTTTCGGATTCTTCGTACTTGCTTTGGTGAAAGCAGGAATTGGCCAGCTGATTTGCGGCTCTGGCAACTTCGAGGGATTGCGGCTTTTGCGCTTCAGCGGCAGCCAGAGTTTTTCGTAAAAGCGATTCTTCTTTACCTGCGACTTGAGCTTCTGAAGAGCGTTGTTGCAACTCGCGTTCACGAACTTCTATCGCTGATATGTTTTGGAGTTGCGACGTCACATCGCTGAAAGCTCTGGTCACGGCCGATGTCAACGCCCCTTGAGTCGTGCTCGTGCAAGCAACGACAAAGAAAAGCCAACAAGGTGCCATGAAAGCAACCCGAGAACGAAACCACCGGCTCTGGAAGAGAAAGATAAGTGATGCGAAGAATGCGAACAGAAAGAAATAGCCAAGAAGTTGCGAGATTCCATATGAGGCGGCAATCACAACGTAAAAGATGGAATAGAACAATGGATACATCCACACAAACAAGGCAAACCAAGTTGGCGGGGCATCTAGAAACCTGACGATTTCATCGGCGTTCTTCGTGGGGTGATCGTCCATGGATTTATTGTGGCAGAGAAAGGCAGACAACGCACCGATCTCCCAAGCAAGTCCGCAACAACTATAGCTATTAGCATAAATAGCAAAAATAGAGTTAATTTACCGCGCAGTAAATTAACTCTATTTTGTTATAATTGCAATTTATACGGACTTATCTCCTAAAAATATTCACTACAGGAACTCGTAGAGTTTTGTACTTTTATTTAGTTTACTGTGTGGTAAAATACTGATATTTGCCAAATCAGCACTACGGCGGTTCGAGATGAGCATCAATTTCAAAACTGAATCGCTAGAAAGCGAAGCGGCCCGGCAGCTCTACCAACTGCTCAGCAGAATAAGCTTTTTGCGCGTCGAAAGACCGAAATTACCGAACAGAAATACTAATATTACATCGGCCCCCGTTGCCACTTTTCTAGTGGAAGCGGGCAAGTTGAAGCGAAAGATCGTTCTAGAAGTCAAAAAGAATGCACAACTGCGAGATGCAAGAAATACGGTATTCCGCCTAGAGAAAGCAGCTTCAACACTAGGGGAACAGACCTATACAATCTTTGCATCTCAATACCTGAGCCAATCAGTACGTGACTACTGCACAGAAAACGAAGTCGGCTACCTCGACTTAAGCGGCAACTGCCATATTGAATTTGATCAAGTCTTCATAGAAAGACTAATGCCAGATGCCGACAAACGAGAAAAAAAACAATTCAAATCACTTTTCAAAGCAAAATCAAGCCGCGTTGTTCGCAGACTGCTAGCAAACCCTTCCAGACAATGGCGAGTAAATCAGTTAGCCCTTGAAGCCGGTGTGAGCCCAGCAACAGTATCTCTCGTCAAAGATAGGCTCATGGGTGATAACTTTGCGGCTTGGCAGGGAGAGACTTTCTCAATCACCCAGCCAACTAGACTTCTACAACAGTGGTCGAAGCAATACCAGAGTCAAGACAATTTAAAAATTGAGTGTTATGCCGATGGCACTGTCGAAGAGCTAGAAAAGAAGTTTGCTAGTTACTGCACCACCAATGGCATATCATATGCCTTTACATCGTTCTCAGGCGCGAAACGCGTCGCTAGCTCAACACGAGGAGTAGTGCGCAGCTATGCATTCCTGGCACCAGAGACAGATATTGCTAACTTGTTAGAAGACTTGAAATTCAAACTCGTAGACTCTGGTGGCAATTTCACAATTATGGTACCAAGTGACGAAGATCTACTTTTCGACACACAAGTAGTAGGTAATGAAGTCGTTGTTAGCGACATTCAACTTTACCTAGATCTTTGCGCCAATCCCGCTCGCGGAGAAGAGGCCGCAGAATATTTGCTTGATACCCGGATAAACCGTCAATGGTAAAAAGGTATAGCAAATCAGACTATCCAGACCGCGAGCTGCGAGCATGCCACCAAGTTCTCATCGAAATAGTTGGCCTTCTGCACGACTACAGTGACCACATAGCACTCGTTGGAGGATGGGTACCATTCTTCTCCATCCCACAAGACAAAGATCCGCACATGGGTAGTACCGATGTAGACATTGCTTTCGATTTTCAAAGTATCACTGATAGCAAGTACAGTTCCATACTGCAGATTTTGAGCGACAACAACTACTACCAAACAGAGGCTGGTAAACATTTTCAATGGTGGAAAGACATTGCAATTGATGACGGCCCGGTGGTAATAATCGGGATTGATTTGCTAGCTCCGGAATATGGTGGCTCTGGAAAGCAAAGAGAAAGTCAGGCCCTCCAAGATACGCGCGCATTGAAAGCACGCGGCTCAGATCTAATCTTTGATGAGCATCACCGCTACACAACCATCGAGATGGAAGGTGAACTTCCAAACGGTGCACTCGATTGCGTCAAGTGCCGAGTAGCAGGGGTTGTTCCTTTTTTAGTGATGAAGGGTATGGCTCTAAGACGAAACAAGCCCAAAGACTCTTACGATATCGAATATATAATTGCCAACTTCGAAGGCGGCTTGGAAGCATTAGTAAAACTATTCAAACGCGACTCAGACCATTCGCTAGTAAAAGAGGGCCTCGGTAAGATAAGACGCGCCTTCGAGTCTGCAGATCATACGGGGCCAAACGATATTGTTCTCTTTCTTGGAATTGCGGAGCCAACGGCAGCTAAGAACAGGAAGAGACAGGCCTTTGAGACAGTCAATAAGTTCCTCGACGCACTAGCAATTGAGAAATTTCTATAGCTACTCGCCCCGAATTATTTGCTTGGTGTGAGATTGCCGGGCGCAAACAACTCTTCCTCTTGCTGTACCTGCTGCATTACTTTCCCAATCGGAGCCATTGAGCGAGTCATAGTCAGAGTCATCATCTCTCTATCAATTGCGGCCTGCTGACGGCGAAGCTTCTCTCCAATAGGAGTGTGATAAAAAGCAATGATGTCCATCAAATCTTGTTCGCTCAAATATTTGTCGTAGACGCTGACGAAGGTATCTTCCATAATCTGCGGCAGCTCTTTATTCTGCGCTAAAATTTCACCAGAACGCTGCGTGATGCGGCCGACAGCCTCCTGAGCGTCCTCCATCATTGCTTTCTGCTGCATGCTCGTAAGCGGCGGAACTTTAGAAACATTTGGAGCATTAGGAGCAAGTCGCGAAGTCATCCCCGATATCATGCCAGGCATGCTCCCAGACAGCTGCTTTGTCATCTTCGGCAACTGCGCTCTAACTAAACCCATCATCTGTTCAATTGGAGGAGCTGCACTAACGCTTCTGCCAGACAATTGCATATATTCCAGAATCAGGGCTCTCTTCGCAGGAGAAACGTGTGCGCTGGCTGCAGCAGCAGTTGCTACAGAATCATCACCAGTTGATGATTGATTCAATAATTCCGGTGGAATCGGTGGCGGCGCCGGCGGTGGTGGCATCTGAGCACTAGCAGACAAAACTCCAAGATGAAGTGCTGCGAGCAGCAGGCAAGCATTGATTGAACGCATTTTTCCTCTCGGGAGTTATGAAACGCACAAAGATACTAGAGATTAATGGAAACAACAATCAGTCACTTGGTTCGCCAAAAATCGGCAGAACTAAAACTCTCTTTTTATGAATGCACAGGAACTCGCCCACAAAATCAAAACCGGGTTCCAACACGGCAGTTGTTTTTATGAACCCAGGTTGGTTTGTCTTCAAAATTGTGACACTGTAGCCACCCCGTTCAGATTCTACCACTCGGCACATAAATCGTTCACCTGCACGAAACCCAGAGGGTGGTTCATTGCCACTTCCACCAGCTGCTGCACGAGGTGCTCTCATCACCTACCGCCTATATCTGCCCAACAAAATAACTCTTGCATCTCCGTCTCCAATTTGCCCGCAGAGAGATGGAATACCATTACTATACCCACTTGCTAGATGGTCGGTAAACCGAATAGCTGACAGTTAACTCGGACTCGTTGCACAGAGACTGCAATAGGTTCATAATTTGAAAAAATGGAACTAGAAGGAAATCAACATTGGGATTAGATTGGATACCTGCCGCAGGGCCACTGCCCGGTAAAGAAGTTGAATTTAATAAGATTCTGGACGCTGTCCTAACCAGCACAGAGGACACAATCGACGAGCTTCACGACCAACTAGACTTAGTTTCTAGATTTACACCAGAGGCCGTAAATGCTCCAAGAGTGGGATTCGATGAGATTGCCAACAAATTTATGCAAGAGCGATACCAGAATGAGGAGCCAGAAGAGCCGTTTAACGAATGGGTGAAACAGTTTCATGGCCGCGGCATAATTAGCCTGGCAGAGCCATGCGACGGAATACCGCGCTATAGCAATGGTGGCTACTATGACGGCGTTGACAGCACGAGCTTCAGAGGCGGTTTTTTAAATGAATGCGTAGATATCATTGGCAAAAAATTGCTAGATCAAGCCTTTGAGACAATGAAAGCGGAGCAGCTCCTGAAATATGCCGACCAACTTGAAGAACGCGCTAATTCAAGTGCACGAATTAGAAAAATCGATCTGAATAGAGTTGACTGGAGCCAGGTTGATACTAATGAGTACATTCAGCAACTAGACATAGTTCTGTGCGCAGCCCGATATTGTCGATTCTGGGGCCAGCAAGGATTTTACGTACGAGCTTGGTTTTAACCTTCGACCGAATCACAATCAAGCGACAATGCGTAGTTCAGCTGATACTCTTCCTTATCCCAGTACTTTTTAAAAAGTTTAGGGAAGTGCTTGCGAAATGCCTTCTCTTCATCATCGATTGGCACGCCGCCAAAGCCCACTTTCGAACCTAAATAACGACGGCGAACTTTCGACAAGGTCTTCATCAACTCAGGCCTGCGCTCAATTTGAACATCAACTATATAGCCAAAACCTTCAGCAAGCATGTAGTGAGCGCCATCAAGATTGAGTAATGCCTCTTCTGTGTTCTCAAGCACAGCATAAAATACATATTTCCCTCGATAAACCAACGCTGCACAAAAATCAATAAAGCTATCATCACCGCAGCCTGTACCAATTGTGCTAGCCGCAGTAGCCATTTCAAAAGAATAAATCTGCGTCGATAAAGAATCTCTAAAGATCTCAAACAGCTCCAGCTCTCTATCAGAAAGAGCCTCAAAGACGGCCATGAGCCTTTCGGCATGCGCCTTTGGCAAATATGGTCGCTCATATGGATTGGCAAGATCTACGATTTCCCAGAACCGTTCTTCACTCATTGCCGTAGAACCTTCTTGAGCCCGGCAGCCGAGCAGCCCAAGCCTTTCTATAACAGTCTCACGAATCGGCAACCTGGCCAGATAGTCTGAAGCAATTACCTTTTGATTCTGAATCCAAGCAACCTCTGCAAGGCCAGATGGTTTTCCATCGAATAGAATTTTCAGTTGCTGTCTATCACGCTTACTGCGATTTGAAAACTCATCCTGACTGAGCACGACCAGTGGCGGTGGATCGACCGACGAAGCAAGCAACTTAGCAAGAATGATGAACGCTTCTGAACTAGGAGCACTCTGCATTGACAGACAAAAAACAACCGCTCTGTTCAAGTCTATCAACTCGAGCTGTGCCCTCGTCCGAACCTTAAGTCGCGATTGATCAATGCCTGCCAGAAGCAATCTAATATGCTCTTCCAAACTCACAAACGGCGGCTCCGGCGCCTGGTAGCGAACCCAAAGTTCAGTCATACAGTTTGGCATCGGACAGGAAATAACCTGACAAGAATGAAAATCTGCCGCATAAAGTTTGCTGCTTACAAACCAACTATCAATAATCTTGCAGTGAACAAACTGTGAAAAAGACAAATCACATTTTTCAAATCTCTTCTTTGAAATTATGTGTTCGTCGCCCAAAATGCCGCGCACAGTATAACCACGAAAGTCTTGCAGCCCATCTTCCGTAAGGCCAAAGGGCGATTCGGCGAAGTTGACAGCCTTAACATCAATTGCTTTCCAGCGCGCTCTCAGCTCCTGTGCTTCTTTGTCGAAAAATACCATTGCCCCACTTCACCCCAATCCATCAATAATTTCTGTCGTATCCCCTCGCCCGACAATTACCATGGTGGCATAGTTGATAAACAGACCATGCTCAACGATTCCAGGAATCTTTTCTAGCTGCGCTGCAAGTTCAGCCGGTTGATCAATTAGACCGAAGTTGCAGTCGAGTATGTAGTTACCTTCATCAGTTATGAATGGCTGGCCGTTTGGAAGCATGCGCAATTTTCCACTACCACCAAGGTCTGCAACTTTAGCCTGCACCAAGGGCGATGCAAATTGAATAACTTCTACTGGCACATGAAACTTACCAAGTTTTTCGACAAGCTTTTGCGAGTCAACTATGACAATAAATTTGCGTGCAGACGAAGCCACAATTTTCTCTCGAAGCAGTGCGCCACCACCGCCTTTGATCAAATCGAGATGGCCATTTACTTCATCGGCACCATCAATAACTAAATCGCATACCTGATGATGCTCAAAATCAGTTAGCTCTATACCTAGTTCCCGAGCCAGCTTAGCTGTTGCTGCGGATGTGGGAATGCCTTTAACTCTAAGCCCTTCCTTGCCCTTTCGAGCCAGAGCCTGCAAGACAAATGCCACTGTTGATCCAGTGCCGAGGCCCAGAATCATGTCATTTTCTACAAACTCAACCGCCTTTTCAGCAGCTAGTCGTTTCTCACCTTCAACTGTTGTGGTTGGCATAATTATTCCTAGTCAAACCTAATTCAAAGCGAACAATACTACTTACTGTGCGGTGTACCCAAGTATGGAAACTCGCTGAGAGTGTCAGTGTGCGGCGAAAGACCATCAGGCGGTATATCACCCTTCGAGAGAAATGATAGCCGAGCATTGATGACATCATCTAAGAAAGTGCGGCCATTGGGATAGCCCGCTGGCTTAGACGGATCAAAATTCAACATATCTGGGAGAATGCGACTTTCATTAATTGCAGCAATTGCTTCTTCTCTTGTGTAATTGCCTGTGTGTCCCATCAAATGCACAAATAGCTCTAGCCAGCGCTTGTAGTCATTGACTGGCTCGCTGGCATTGTATTCCTCTTTGGTTTCATCAGTATTGAAGAAGCTACTGACAGATGGATGCCCGGCACGATCCACATGCAGAAGCTGGCCGTCACGGCGCACACTGCAGCGGCCCCAAATGCGAATTTCAGGATTGGCCTCAAGTTCACTAGTGGGTAACTCGATCACAATAGCAAAAACGTTGGCTTCAGTGTTCGAATCTACACCAGACCATGGAGACTTGGCCCCGAGGTGAGGGGCGGTGAAGTTTCTACCACCGGATGTATCAAAGAGGTTCTTAATTCCTTCATAGTCAAAAAAGAAAGCGTCGCTGCGACTGCCTGCAAAGAATGTGTAATTGCCAGTCTTAACTATGTTAGGAGTTGGGCCAAATGACACTTCAGCGGCTGAAATGATTTTTGTGCCGACAGCTTCGGCAGACTGGGCCGCAGCACCCTTGGCCACGTAAACATCGACCGTTTGCTTGCCATCCTTGGGCTCAGAGAACACATAGCTGAAAGCGATGTCATTTAATAAATCGCCGTTATTGTCGATAGCCAAACGATAAATAGCGTCAGGATGCAAGGCATCGGCAGAGGGGTTGGCATTAAGGATGAGAACAGTTCTAGTGGGATCAGCTGGCGACTGAAAGGCATAAAGGTCGCAGAGGTCGAGTCGCTGATCGCCAAGAGGGGGGCCGAGGCTAAGGCCTGTGAAATGGTTAGACATTAAATCTCCTTGGCAATAGTGCGCGATTCTGCTCCTAAATTATGCCTCAAAACCAGGGTGAGTTACATTCATCGAGCAGTTGAAAAGTTGCCATTCCGGGCAGAATATTAAAAGCAAATGAGGCACTTAGCATCTCATGTAGAAGAACAGGACCAATTGAAGAGTAAGAGCGATTGACGAGTATGAGCGATAGAAGCGAGACGCTAGATACACCGGTGAACAAATTTGAGCCGGCCGCTCAGGGTGAAAAAGACGGGGGCCATGAAGACGCTCTGCACACAGAGCTGCACGCCATATCGCCCATAGGTACGAATCCAAGCGACAATTTGGCCAAGGGTCAAATTCAACCTCAACCACTCGACACTCCCCCATCCGTACCGCCTCTTACCATTGATGGACTGGAGCCAAATAGAGCGCCAGGAGTATCTGCAGATGCCACTCCAGAAGCTAAGACAGAAGCTAAAACAAATTCTCCCGAAGACGGGCCTGCCGAGGGAACAGACGCCAGCGAATCCCCCCTCGACTCTTTTACGCTGGAAAAGAAAACCATAGGTCAAAACAGCATTCGGGGGCAGAATCGCTATCTTGAAACAGAAGCGTCAAACCTTACTTCAGTGAAAATGGAAGCTAACGGCCATGCAAACGAAAATACTGAAGTAGCAACGGTGCCAGCACAAGGTCCGGTGCCAGAAGACCTGAAGGAAGTGGTCGGCGCAGAGCGCGAGCAAGAGTTTCGCCAGGCCTTCGAGCTGATGGACCGCTTCGATCAGGCCATCAACCAAGAAGTGCTCAAGCCAGGTATCACTAAATTTACAGAAATGCTCGATCAAGCAGAACGTGATATGCCCAAAGAAAAGCTCGATGCCCTCGAAGCACAGCGCAAGAAGTATGGCTTAGAGCTAGATGCATTTAACGAAGCGAACAAGGAACCACCGCCCGATAGCCCACCAACCATAAGCAACTTGCTGTATCATGCGCCGCCAGAGCGGGGCAAAGAAATGAAAGAATTTGACCGCACTGTGCAAGTCATAACTGCTGCTGTGGGCAAAGAAATGGCGGCGAATATGCAAGCTGTTGGTGCCAAATTCAATCACGACGGCAGCGAATTTACTACTGCCGACGAACTGGTGCAAGAATATTACCAGCGCAAAGACGAGCTAACGCCACGCCCTGAGCCAGAAGTTCAGCTTCGCGAAGCTTAGCTAAAATTGAAAATAGACAGGATAATTTGAGACTAAGATTACTACTCTTTCTAGCCATGACCGCCTCCCTTGTTGCCAGCCAAAATAGTGCGGTCCAGGCCAAGACAACAAAACAAAAGATATTGGTTTTCGCCAACTTCAAACGTCTCTCAGACAAACCCATACTCGGCCCACGGGCAGGAAGATTCGACAGCGCCGGCGCTTTCAATCCAGCCGCAACCGTATTAAAGAATGGCCACACGGTCTTGCTCTATCGCGGCCAAGACGCACTGGGAGTCTCTCGCATTGGCTATGCTGAAAGTAGCAATGGCATTGATTTTGTTGCCGATGACAAGGCGGTCATAGCACCGAATCTTGACGACGATAAAGATGGCGTTGAAGATGCCAGGCTAACTAGAGACTTCAAAAACAATGACAACAGCAATAGAGACAACAACTGCTGGTTGGCGACAGCCACGGCTTACAGCAAAGCCACTAATGCCGCCCAGCTAGTCAGTTATCGATCTTCACCAGGCGATTTGCACCACTGGCAAAGAGTTGCTGTCCTGATGCCAGCCACGACCGCTCCAAATAAAGAGGGCTGGAACATTCACTGGACAAAATCTGGTGCCATAGTTGTCGACAGAAAAGCACAGCCGCTCAAAATCAATAACAAATACTGGATGTACTACATGGCTGACGCTAGAGGCACAAGCACTAGCGCTACCACCAATAGTGGCAGCAAGATGGCAGCGGATCAAATGGGTATCGCTCAATCAGACGACGGCATCACATGGCAAGACGCCCTTGGCAGGCCAATACTGCCACATCGCCCCGAGCATTTTGATTCAAGAGTAGTGGAGCCAGGCCCCCATCCAATTATTACAAAAAACGGAATACTACTGCTCTACAATGGCGGCGATGACACTCTTACATATCGCACAGGCTGGGCTCTCTTCGACAAAAACAATCCCACAAAACTGCTGGCACGCTGCACCAAAGCGATATTCGAACCAGAGTTAGCCTGGGAAAAGAAAAATGCATCAAGCACTGTCCACCAAGTACCGAATGTCGTTTTTGTTGAAGGCATAGTGCCTTACAAAAAGGGATACCGCGTCTACTACGGCAGCGCCGATAGCTATGTTGGCGTGGCCTATACAGAATTAGACTCAATAATTATGACGGCTTTGCCGTAAGCCCAGAGGCCCAGTACACCCAGAGAATTAAGACTAGTTGCAAGGGCAGGCGGCAATATAAAAAAATTGGCGCAATCTCTTTGAACAGTTGCGGGTTCAAAGCCATGTTGATATTGGCAGGAAAGACAGCTATTAAAAGAGCAATCAAACCAAAGCCAGCAGCCCTTCGCAGCTTGGGATAAGGAGCTAGCAAGCCCACGCCGCCTAATATCTCAAAGACACCACTAATGAAAACAAGCTCTAGTTGATAGGGCAAATATGGTGGCATTGCCCGCATAAAAATGTCAGGTTTAACAAAATGCATCACGCCAGCAAAGCTGAATAACAAGGCAAGCAAATAAATTGAGACTTTCTTCGTTTTCAAGTACTGCCTTTCGTTTTCTCGCTCGTGTTCTCTTTCTCGTTCTCTTTCTTCTCAGCCGACCTTATTGCAAAAATAATTATCGCCAAACCAGCCAAACCTGTAACTATTCCAATAGCCAGCTCACTACCACCAATTTTCTCTTTCAGTTGTACAGCGATAAAAACAGAGAGCATATTGTGTCCTGCGTGCAACAACATACAAGGAAAGACAGAACCTGTGCGAATTGCCAAAAAAGTAAGGACACAGCCAAGCAAACCGGTCGGAAGAAAGCGCAAAAGACTCATATGGAAGGCCCCGAACATGCCACCGACAGTTAATACACGGCGCATGGTCGAAAAGCGCTTGGGCATAAGCGAGAGAATGACGCCCCGAAAAAGCAGCTCTTCGCAAACAGCTGGCATTACTCCTAGCACCAAAAGCAATAACCAGAGAGGCTGGGTGTTCAAACCCATGTATTCTTCCATTAGTTTGCTCAGAGCAGCACTACCAGGCACAAGCTTGGTGAAAAGAGTAGCAAGCAGGCCCGCGAGCAGTACTGAAAGTGGTGCCAACATCAAAGCACCAATCAATGTCAAGACACCACCCTTTGGCAGGTACAGCCGCAGCACCGCCCGAGTCGGCAGCTTCAGCCAAAACAGAGCAAGAAGCAAACCCGGTAGCAATATTACCAGCAGCTGAGTCAGAGCCATGCCTAGCAAATGATGCTTAAGCACAAGTATTTGCGAAAGATAGAACATCAAGAGAAATACAGTGCTGCACAAGAAAAATAGCTCACGACCAAAATTTTGTTCGCTAAAGCGCCTAGTGGGCGACTCTTCAATGCCGAACAAAATATCTTCGCGGTCTACCACCGGGGCAACAACAGTGCAAAGTGTCAAAGCAAAGGCAGTCGAAATGAAAGCAGCAGTCAGCATATATAGCGGGGCTATTCGCCCTGAGAGAGAATCATCCATGGCCACTATCGAATTGAGAAAGGGCACGAAAGCGCAAGGGCCATCAATATGAACCTCTCCCAAGGCCATAACAGACAAAGGAATAGTAGTAATCAGCATCAGCGGCAGCATATAAGCTTGGGCTTGCTGTACAGTTCTAGCAAAAGTTGCTAAAGCCATGGCCGCAGCAGCCATAGAAAGACATAGAGGCAGCATCATCAAAGCCACCAAAATTACGCAAGGCAGCGGCAGACCCACAGCCAGTGGTGAATTAAGCTGACTGGCAAGAGTGGCCGGTAAAAAGGAAAAATACTTGATTTGAATGAATTGCGAGAGATAGAAACCAACAAGAGTCGACAGCACCACGGCAAACGAGCTAATTGTAATAGCTGCCAGTTTGCCAATGAAAAGATGGCTGCGCCGCACCGGAGTCGATAGCAGGGCTTCTAGAGTGCCCCGTTCGCGCTCACCAGTAATGGCATCAAGCGACGGGTAAATCACCCCCATAAAGGCCTGAAAAACTAAAATCAAAACCAGCATACTTTGAACAAAGGGGCTGGCAGCAAACATTCGATTGGTTGGTGTGACCACAAATGGATAAACAGTTTCTGGTGCACTCAAAGCTATGTTTGCCAGCTTCAAGCGCTGCTTAACGACGTATTCTTTGTAGTACTCTAAGACAGACCGAAGACGAGCGGCACAACTGGCCGCCCTTGCATATTTGCCATCATAATAGATGGTCAAAGTAGGAATCTGCTTCTTGATGTCGACAGATACCAAATCAGAAAAATCATCAGGCACAAGAATTACAGCATCTACTTTCTTTTCAGACAAAGCCTGCTCTTTAGAAAGTTCGCCTAGAGGTACCACGCGAAATTCTTTGTGGCCCTTAAGATAACCAGCCACTGGCCCTGGGGAAGAGGCAAAGGCGACCACAAAACGTTCGTTCAGTTCATGCTGTACTTGACCAGCAGCAATGATTGGCACACCAATAGTAAAAAGCGGTCCGATAAAAACACTAAAAACAATCATAGGTAAGAGCGAGCGATAGTCGCGAATACCTTCAAGCATCTCTTTGACAAAGACAAGCTTGATTTGGGCAAAATCAATAGACTTATTTTGCCAGTTCATATTTACGCACCAGAGCCATAAACACTTCTTCTAAATAAGTCTCGCCAGTTAGCACTCTCAATTCTGACAGGGTGCCTTGAGCCAAGATCTTGCCATCATTGATAATACCAATGCGATCACATAGTTTTTCTGCTTCGGACATAATATGGGTGCTAAAGACAATACATTTACCTTCGCCTTTGGCTTGCTTGATAAATTCGTGCATAGACTGGGTTGCCAGAACATCAAGACCAGTAGAGGGTTCGTCAAAAATCATCAGCTTAGGATCGTGAATAATCGCCCGGGCAATTGATACTTTCTGTTTTGTACCTTGCGAAAGCTTGCCACAGCGGGCATCGGCAAACTGCTTAAAGTCGAGTGCCAGAAATAGACTCTCAATCTTTTCTTTGAGGACAGGCTCAGCTACCCCACTGAGACGGCCAAAATAGGTAAGAATCTCACGCGGGGTAAGACGCTCATAGAGACCGGTTGAAGACGACAAAAAGCCCATGGCGCGGCGAGCAGCATCAGGGTCTTGAAAAATATCTATATCACCAAGGTGGGCGCTGCCGGAGGTCGGTTTGAGAATTGTAGAAATCACACGCAGCGTAGTGGTTTTGCCAGCACCATTGGGGCCGAGCAGGCCAAATATTTCGCCTTGACCAACTTCAAAAGAAATTTCGTTGCAAGCAAAAAACTCACCTCGAGCCGGTTCATAGAAACGCTTACACAATTTTTCAACATGCAGCTTCATGAGCTAGTTTCCTTCTTAGAGAACAGTCGTGCAAAAGAATCAGTTTTACGGCCAAAGTATGAGCCAGGATCAACCTGTTCAAAGAGAAAAAGGCGAGCCAAAGCTAGGGCAATGAAGCTAACAAGCAAACTAACGAGAGTAACTACAATAAAAGTGTAATTGAAGGGCACACCACTGAATATGGCCTTGAGCATCAATGTGCAATTGAGAATGGGTACCCACATCATTCTGCTATTGAGCTCAAGATTCGGAAAGAGAGCACATGGGGGCAATAGCAAAATAATCAACAAGGGGAAAGTCGTCCATTGCTGAGCAGAGCGCACAGTTCGACAGAAGCTAGTGGCAAAAATCATCAATGCTGAGATTAAGAGGGCCAGCAACAAATAACAAGCAGCGAGGCCAAGAGTCTGAGCTATGTTCAAGTTGAAAGCTAAGTGATCGCTAGTAAAACGCGGAAACAACTTAGCTTGAGAGAGCACTAGTGCTGCCACCGAATACATACTAACAAAATTGACTAAGCCAGATACAGCAGCAAAAGTTGACACCGCAGCTACTTTTCCAAGCATGATCATTGAACGTGATACCGGCAAAAGACACGAAGTCTCTATGGTGTTGCGCTCAAACTCTTCGGCTGTTACGGCAATTGATGGATAGGCAGCACCGAGTCCAAGCATAAGCAGACTAAATATAATAAGACAAAGGGTGGCCGATATATTCTCCAGCTTGTTCAGTCGGCTGCGCCCCGCAGAAGATCCAGCTATTTTCTGAGTATTGCCACTGGCAGTAATGTTTTGCGAAACAATAGCAAAGCCTTGTGAGTTCTCTTTAGCTAAACCTTTGCTGGCAAAAGCTTCAGTTAGCTCTTGCATGTAAGCACTCTTCAAATTGTCGTTAATAGTCGTAGCAAGAGTGGCAACCTTGAGCAATTGATTGACTCGCAGCTCTACATAGTCGGCTTTGCGAGTAATTATGGCATCGACTTTACCGTCAGTTAGATCTTTTTCGGGCTGAGTACATTCTATTTTTTTGAAGTGTTTGCGCTTTTGTAAAATCGCGTCAATTTGCTCTAAGCCCTTATCAGTTGGTCCACTGATAGCGTAAGTGATGCTCTTATCTTTATCTGAATCGGCCTTAAACATCACCAACTCCGCCGAGCCCACGAGCAAAGCAGGATAAAGCAAGGCGGGGACGACAAAAGTATAAATAAAGACGTCTTTGTCACGGAAAGAATGTCTGAGATCCTTCCAGTAAACTTCTTTGAAAACTAGCCACAGATGTGCCAGCGAATTGTGAGACAGAGAAGTATTGGCAGAAATGACGCTTAACTCCGGATACTAGTAATTAACTACCCAGAATTTGCCTATATTACTTCTGCCACTAGCTACTGCTGCTGGCGCTTGTTCACATTAAGGTGATGGATCGCCCCACCAGTGACCAAACGGCTATAGTCTTGGGGAGTATTGACATTAAAGTAAGCTGGCAGGCCTTCTTCACTTTCTTCGGCTATCTCAAAAGTAGCCGAATTGAGACCCGATAGAAAGTCTTTGAGCGACAAATCGCCATTGAACAGAGATTCTTCGAGGGGCTTGATGCAGTTTTTAGAATAGACTCCAAGCAACGGCTCGATGCCATCTTCATGAGAAGCAACCACGACATCGTGCTCATGGCGTTGGCCCACTAGTTGGCGAATCAGTTTAGGTTCAACCAAAGGCATATCGCAGGCGATGACAAAGGCATGGGGGTATTGGGCCACCAATAAGCCTGAGAGAATGCCGCCAAGAGGACCGCGATAAGGAAGAATATCTTTGACCACATCAACTTCGAAATCTTCGAATGTCTCTGGTTCATTGGCAATCAAAAATGTTTCAGCAAAGAGATCTTGCACCACATTCAAAATGTGACTAATCATGGTGGTGCCACCGTAAGGCAAGAAAGCCTTAGGCCGCCCCATGCGTTTAGACTTGCCACCACACAAAATCAAACACGATACTGGCAGCGGCAGGGTTTCGCGAGTTGGGGTCTCGATGATTGAATTGTGCTTTAGCGGGCCAGTCATCTTGTCAAATCCTAAACTTAAAGGGCCTTTATTCCAAATCGCTTCCAGTGCTTGTGCTTGTTTCGAGAATCGGCTCGGTCTATCGTCACTACTCACCTTAAAATTTCCCCTGGTCTTCTATATGCTTCACGGAACCTATTCTATTCTCCGCGATAAATTGGGCTGCGCTTTTCGGCAAAAGCGGCCAGACCCTCTAGTCGATCTTTTGTATTGAGAAGCTCCAAATAGGCCCGGGTCTCTAGGGCCAATCCAGACTCTAGATCACGGTCATAGCCCTGATCAATGGCAATTTTTGCTTGCCTGAGCGAAAGTGGAGCAGCTGTAGCAATTTCTGCTGCCCAATCGCTAACTGTCATCATCAAAGCTTGGTGATAGTCACCAACAAGCTCACTACCAGCATCGGTTGGCACGACACGATGAATCAAGCCAAGCTGCTGTCCTAGTTGGGCCGTAACTGGAGCGGCCGTCAAAATCAGTTCTTTCGCTTTTGATTTGCCAATCAAGCGAGGAAGCCGCTGCGTGCCACCAGCACCAGGGATGATACCAAGCTTGACCTCAGTCAAGCGCAGCTGAGCCGATTCGACCATTACTCGAAGATCACAGGCCAAGGCTAGTTCAAAACCGCCGCCCCAAGCAGAGCCGTTTATAGCAGCTATTACGACTTGCGGCAAAGTTTCCACGGCCCGCATAGTGCGCTGTATCAAGGCAAGATAATCAAGAGTATCGCCTTGGGTCATACCCTTGCGTTCAGCTAAGTCAGCACCAGCACAAAATGATTTAGTGCCAGAGCCAATAATTCCGACTACTCTAACACTGCGATCTTCTTTTAATTCATCGCAGGCTGCGAGCAAGGCCTTGAGCAAATCACGGTTGAGGCAGTTCATAACTTTAGGGCGGTTGAGCTTGAGCCAAGCAATTGAAGCCTCTTTCTCGACAGTGAGAACCTGTCCAGACGTAGTCTCAGATTCGGCCCCAGATTTAGTCCCAGCTTCAGTCATAGTACTCATCCCTTCTCCTAAGCTATGGCTTTAACGGCTTTCTCGCGCTCGGCAAGTCTGGCCATAAGGTAACGCCCGGGCAATTTCTTGCCTAAAAGTTTTTGCGCCAATTCACCGGCGTCTACTAGCTTCTCTAAATCTATTCCAGTCTCAATGCCCATGCCATGCAGCATGTATACCAAGTCTTCAGTCGCCAGATTGCCAGAAGCTCCCGGTGCATATGGGCATCCACCCAAACCACCTAAGCTGCTATCAAAAATTGTGATACCACTTTCTAAACCAGCAACGACATTGGCCAGAGCAGTACCGCGTGTATCATGAAAATGAAGTGCCAGTCGAGAAAGCGGAATGTGCCGCTCTTTGTCTAGCATACTAATCAAGTCAAATACTTGCTTTGGCGTGGCAGCACCAATAGTATCTCCCAAAGAAATCTCATCAACACCAGAGGCCAAAAGCTTCTCAGCTATTTCAGCAACAACTGAAGGAGCAACTGGGCCATCATAGGGGCAGGCAAAAACCGTTGAGACATAGCAGCGCACTCGTCTACTATCGGCCTTGGCTGCGGCCGTCACTTCAGCCATGGTCGCGAGAGCTTCTTCAATAGTTTTGTTGATGTTCTTCTTGCTATGAGATTGAGAAGCAGACATAAACAAGTTAACTTGCTTGAGATCTGCGTCACAAGCGGCTTGATACCCTTTCAAGTTTGGCACCAAAGCTGATGTTCGAAGAGCTGGCCGCTCACTCAATATAGAATTGTGCGACAGTTCTCTTGCTAGTTGGGGACCATCAGCCAGTTGTGGAATCCACTTCGGTGAGACGAAGGAAGTAATTTCAATATCTTTCAAACCAGTTAAAGCCAACGCTTCTATGAGTTTGATTTTGTCAGCCATAGCAATCAGCGCAGACTCGTTCTGCAGCCCATCGCGTGGACCTACCTCAAATACATGCACATTGGTTGGCAGTGACTCGAACATAATTTCCAATAAGTTTTAGCTAGCTAAGTGTAATTATCAAATCGCCTTCATTGACAAAGTCTCCGCTTGAGACTTTTACTTCGTCAACTTTTCCTGACTCACTAGATGCCACAGGTAACTGCATCTTCATTGATTCAAGAATAGCTACGTCAGTACCGTCACTAACTTGATCGCCTGGCTTGACCAGAATTTCGATAACCACGCCGGCCATCATGGAGCAAACTTGTTTCAACTTAGACTCTCCCAGAGAATATTGGCAACGAGCAAGATAGCGCTCTGACTTGAGAACGCTTTCAACGCAGCATATGTTAACAAACAGCTTTACGAACTGTATGACGGCTGTCTTATCATATTGGCCAAATTTTCTACTTAAAGAGACCTTTTAATACGTCGTCTATTTTTTTGTTGTCGCCTGAATCGTCTGCACCGCCAGCCTGATTGGGATCTCCAGCATTGCCGGAGGAGGAGCTGTCCGGTGAGCCCCAGTCAAATGCAGCTGGCGTTCCGGCTCCACGTCTGCGACCTTTAACAGGACTAATCAAGGCGCCATCAGCGGCCCGCGCCAAACTAGAGCGCGATTCATCGCCAGCAGGTTGCTCAGGGGCAGCCATAGGGGCGCCTGCCATCGGAGTTCCTGGCAATTGCGCTGGTTGGGCAAAAGCCGGGGAGGCCGGAGGCTGAGAAAAAGGATTTGTAGGCGTTTGCGGAATAGAAGGAGAAGAGGACGGTTGCGCTTGAGCAGCAGGGTCGCCCCAAGGACTACCCTGAGTAGCCCATCCAGAAGATGAAGCCTGACCACTACGACCCCAAGCTTCGCCGGCCGAATTACCCGAGTCAGGAGGGTTAGGAACGGCAGGAGGAGCGGCGAGAGGGAAATTTGTTGGAGCCTGCATTGCCGGCATGCCTTGTCTACTAGCTGTTGGCTGCCCCCAACCACCACCTGCGGGCGGCGTATCGATCTGGGTTGGCTGAGCTGGCACTGCTGCTGCTGGGCTAGACCATGGCGAACCACCAGCGGTCTGGCCCCATCCACCGTCACTAGCTGCGGCGGGTGGCGGAGCTGAAGCTGCTGGAATATTTGTCGGAGCATTTGTTGAAGCTGCGCGCTGAGCTTCAGCTTCTTTCATCTGCCAATCTTCACCAAAATCACCCCAAGCCCCTTCGGGCTTTTGAGCGGCTGGTGCAGCTTGTTGAGGTGCGGCAGGATGCCCCCAGATGTCAGCGGCGCTCTGGCGCTGTTCAACTTCTGGCTCAGCAGGTGAAGAATCGGCACTGCCCCAAGGATTAGGAACAGAAGAAGGCATAGATGAGGGGGAAGAGGTAGCAGGTGCAGGAGCAGCACTTGAATTGTCCTGAGCCGATGGCACGGCGTTAATAGCTGTAGAACTCCAAGAGAAGCCTGAGTTTTCAGGCTCAACTACGGGAGCTTCTTGGCTCTGGGAACTATAGGCGAGAGCCGCGTTTATATCTGGGGCATTGGAAGGAGCAGAACTAAAGGAACTCATGATCGGATCATCCGCCGGAGCTTGTTCAAATGCAGCTTCTTCTTGGGCAGCTTCTTCTTGCGCTGCTTCAACTTGGGCGGCTTCAAATTGGGCCACCGAACTAAAGGTAGGTGCATCAGCAGCAGGAACCTCCGGTTCGGAGATAGCTTCTGGCTCTGGCTCGGGCAAGACGGCAACAACCGGCTCTGGTTCTGCCATTACCTCTGGCTCTAAAACAGGCTCGGGCACTAACGCTGGAGCAGCTTCAGCTACTGGCTCGGGCAACGGAGGGGACAGCGGCATAGCCGTCGTAGCCTCTGGGGATGAGCTCTCTGTCGATTCGACAGTACTAGGTTGAGATGACGCTTCTCGGGCCGCTCTTCTGGCAACACGACCTTCAGCATGAGAACTAGGAGATGGCGTTGGGCTCGAGGCCGGCGCTGCGGCCGTGCTTGAAACTTCAGTAGCAGCGGAAGCTGAACTGGCAGCAGCAGCTGACTGAGCCATATTACTGAGTTGAAGCTTCCAATTGCCTGATAAATAGCGCTCTCTCATCAGGTCGATCTTCTCGCGATCTTTGTTAAGACCGGCAAGCTTTATCTTGCTCGATTCAATGCGCTTCTCCAATTCAGCAATTTGCTGATTGATAGCATTCATCTCTTCGCGAGTGACTTCTTCCTTCTCGGTGAACTCGTCGAGAAGCTCCCGCAACATCTCGGGATTGATAGCGACCATAGAAATTTAGCTCCTAGATTTCAAGATTATCCATGAAAATTGAAAACCATCCACTATCAAGTTCTTACCACTTCGTAGAGAATTAAATCTACAAGTATTAAAACACGCTTAGCCGAGTTTGCCACTAAATAATACCGAAGATGGTGTCATTTTCGTGACCTTGAGAAGCCTTTCATTGCCTCTTCAAATGCAAAAGAGAAGACCTCGGTCTTCTCTATATACAAGGTCTTTCAGCTTATCCGGCGATATCGTCACCATTCAAACGAGCATAGTTTTTGGTCTCTTGCACCATCGACGAGAAAAGCCACATACAAAGCTGATCTAAGGTCTCAACCGGAGGATTGCTGTCTTGCATACGCCACATCATACCTTGCTCGGTAATGCGCACCTGGATGGTAGCCAGCGGCGGATAATCATTCTCAGTGCGGCTCAAGGCCATTACTTTACTCGTGGGAACTATGAAAGCTTCGACGACATCATCGCAGCCACGCACAACCAGAGAGCAAAGCTTTGTAGAGAAGCGACAGCGGAAGTATGTCTTGGTTTCCTCGGCCTCACGGAAGCGGTTGTATCTGGTGACTTCAGTGACGTCTCCTGATATCGAACCAGTGACGTGCAACTCAGTGCCGTTAGCCACTTGGTTAAACTCATACATGTAGCGCTGCAGTAAGCCATAAATTTTGTCGACCAGAATGGCAATGCCCGACTTATAAATCGACTCGCGATAGACCTCTTGTAAATGACAGCCCCGCTGATCTGCAAGAAACTGCAGTGATTCTTGCTTGAGCTGGGACATCCAATCTTGCCCTTGAGCAACGGGTTCAGACTCGTGATAAACAAGAATTTGTTCAGAGACAGCCACAGACCAATCAGCCTGAGCACCCGGCTGCGGCGCAATGGCGCCGTTGGCGAACATAGACCTATCAACCGCCCGACCAGGTGCTGGTTGAGCTTGTTGAGCGGGATTGCCCGGATTGCCATCGAGAAACTTGCGTTCCTTTCCAGACTTATTCGGGGGTCTTCCGTCGTTTTTTCCGAACATAAAAAACAAGGCCTCCATGCCAGCCTATTCTGGTATGCCCAGTTTTAGCTGAATTAAATCTCTTCACAACCAATTCCAAAGCAGCAAACAAAGTAAATATAAGCAGATTTGATTAATTATTACTTCTAGCTCCCTACTTGGCTAGGCGCGCTGCAAATATCTCACCATCTGAGTGTACTCGTTCAAGTCAGAAGAAGTCTGCTGTAAATCGGCACCATCGGCATAAACATGCACCAGCGGCTCAACGGCATCAGGCAAAATCAAGACCCAGTGATCAGGCCTAGTCTGAATCTTCACGCCATCCAATAGTTCCATAGGACGGTCATGATGTTTTTCAACGAGCAGTCTCATCACTCGGCCCTTGCGTTCCCAAGGGCAGTGAACTGAATCTACCTGATAATAAAGAGGAGGCAAATCAGTGACAGCTTGGTGCAGTGTGCGCCCTTGATAAGTCAAATGCTCAAGCACTTGGCCCACCGCAAACATGGCATCGTAGCCATTCTGGAACTCAGGGAAAATAAAGCAGCCGTTGGCACTACCACCGACAACTGCTTCTTCTAATCGAGCAGTAGTGCTTCCAATTTCAGTTTCAGAGGCTTTGCAACGTACAACCTTACAGTTGTAGCGAGAGGCGATGCGCTCAACTATCGAACTAGAATTGACCGGCACAACAATAGAACGGCCCGGCTTGTCGCGCAAAATAATATCAGCCACTGTAGCAAGCAAAAGCTCACCGCGAATAACCTGACCCGTCTCGTCGACCAATGTCATTTGCTCTCCGTTTCTGCCAATTTGCACACCTAAGTCGGCGTTCAGCGCTTTGACAACATCGGCCAGCTGCTTGCGCATGGTGATGCGTTCTTCTTGCTTTGGCGGAGTGTTGCGAATTGAAGAGTTGAGCACCACAGTCTCAATACCGAGCTGTCCAAGCAAGTCAGGCAGCAACACCCCAGTTTCAGCCATGGCATAGTCGATCACAGCCTTAGGTGCGTGTGTAGCCAAATTGCCGGTTTTTGTCACGCGGGTATAGTTAGTGCCCGGAACAATACAGAACGGAACTTTGTCTTCTTCAAAAACTTGCCCTTTGACGTGGTTGAGAAACTCATCAACATAGTATTCACGCACACGACTAGGGAAGGAAATTGAGCCAACATCCGCTGGAGAGCAGCGGGGGAAGTCTTCTTTAAAGAACGTACTTTCGATTTTGCGTTCCATCGATTTAGTGATAGCCACACCTTGAGAGTCGAAAAATTCAATTGTAATTTTTTCAATCTCTCGCTGTGATACGCGCACGTGCACAAGACCAGCAGCCCGCTGGGTCTTCACATAGTGCCGTGAAATCGGCAGTGACATTGATTCTAAGTTTTGTACTTCAATACCTACCGAAACAAGACCAGAGACCATGGTGCGACTAATCATCTGACTAACTTTCCAATAGTCACGACTTACGAGTACCGGTCCACCTTTAAGAGTGGCTCCATAAGCGGCTGCTAAGTTAACAGCAAACTCTGGAGTGATTTCAACGTTGGCCAAACCACGCACACCATGAGCACCAAATAAGGTGCGTGGCGCCCGGGTGCCCCAAATGAGCGAGCTCAGTACTTTCGCACCCGAATCGACGTTTTTATCAGGCCAGATGCGCACATCAGACTTGATTGTCGCTTCTTGCCCGATAGAAGAATTGTCACCAACTATTGCCCCTTCAAGAAGCGAAGCCGAGCTATGAATGGTGGAATTATTACAAATAACACAGGCACGCAGAGCCGCTTTTGCACCGATATAAACATTAGACCAGACCACCGGCTGCTTTAAAGTCGCTTTCTCTTGCACGACTACGTTGTCACCAAGAGTGGTGTGGGGAGAAATTTCAGTTTCGCGACCAATGCGACAATTTTTACCGATCATCACTGGCGCTTCAAGCTTAACTGATGAATCTATTTGAGTGCCTTGGCCAACCCAAATGCCCGGTTGAATTTGGGGCAAATCTATTTCGACATTAACAAGACCATCAAGCACATCTTTGTGGGCTTGGCGGTAAACAGCCAAGTTGCCAATATCGCACCAATAGCCGTCAGCGACATAGCCGTACATGGGCTCATTGCGCAATAGCAGCAGAGGGAAAAGATCGTTGGAAAAATCTTGCTCGCGTCCCATGACGATATAAAGCAAGACTTCCGGTTCAAGAATGTATGTTCCGGTATTAACCGTGTCAGAGAAAATCTCGCTGGCGCCGGGCTTTTCGACAAAGCGCTGAATGCGCTGGTCGTTATCGCAAATCACCACACCATAGTCGAGCGGATTTTCGACACGCTTAAGAATGAGTGTGGCCTTCGATTTCTTTTCTTTGTGAAATTTCAAAGCAGCCGACAAATCGATATCGGTCAGACTGTCTCCAGAAATTACAACAAAAGTTGAGTCGAGATGATCTTGCACCATCTTGACACAACCCGCGGTACCAAGCGGCTTACCCTCTTCGATTGAGTAACTGATATTAGCGCCAAACTCGGAACCATCGGCGAAGTGATCACGAATTGCATCAGGCAGATAATGCAAAGCAAAGATAATGTCGCGAAAATCGTGCTTCTTCAGGAGATTGACTACATGCTCTGCCATTGGTTTGTTACCAACTGGCACCATCGGTTTAGGTAAATTACAGGTCAATGGCCTTAGTCTTGTCCCTGAGCCACCAGCCATGATTACCGCTTTCATACAACCTCCTAAACCGTTAAAATTGTGGAACTTGAGTCGTAGAACCTAAACTTAAAAACTATTTCTTGGACTTAGTAGCTTTAACATCTTTTGCTAGAGCAGTTGTCTTTTCTTTAGGAGCGGCATTAACAGTGACTTTGCTTTCAGCCGCCTTAGGCGAACTAGCAAAATCTACTGGGTCTTCACCTACTTCTTGGGCTACAACCTCAGCGCTGGCTTTCTGCATATTGGCTTCGTTTAAAACCTTTTGATAGACCTCATAAGTACGGCTGGCAATAACCTTCCAGTTGTAGATATGCTTGACTTTGTCGTAACCAGTTTCGCGCAAGCGCTGAGCTAATTCCGGATTTCGCAATACTTGAAGTAAGCCCCAAGCAAGAGAAGAAGCGTCACCAGCATAGGTGGTGACACCAGTCTCCATATTTTCCACAAAGTCTTTAAGACCGCCAACGTCAGAAGTAACAACTGGCACTTGGGCCGCCATACCTTCTAAAGCAACGATACCGAAAGGCTCATACAAGCTAGGAATACAAACAACGTCAGCACACTTGTATAACTCAAGTAATTCAGCGTCACCAACATAACCTAAGAAGTGACAATTTTCACCAACACCATTCTGCCAAGCCTGACGCTTCAAGTCTTCTAGATAATAGCCAGTGCCAACCATCAAGAACTGCGTACCTGGCCGTTCTGATAGCACACGTGGAGCGGCATCAAGCAAAACTTGCACACCTTTTTCGCGCACCATTCGACCAACATACAAAATAATTTGCTCTTGGTCGCGGGCATACTTGCTGCGCATAGCATGGTTGTTATATTCAAAATCAAAGACATCAGGATCGGTACCATTGGGAATGATCACAATTTTGTCTGATGGCATTTTGAAAGAGCGCTGCAACTCTTCATGCATTGAATTAGAATTGACGATTACTTCCCAGGCTTCAAACGTAAGACGCCATTCCATCTGGTGAATGTAAGACTGCAAATCATTGTGAATGCCATGCATGCGACCAGATTCAGTGGCGTGCATAGTAGCGACAAACGGAATACCAAAACCAGTCTTCATCACCCAAGCAGCATCAGCCACCATCCAATCGTGGGCGTGAATAATATCAAAAGGTGTCTGCCGGTGAATTTGAATGGCGTACTGCAGCAAACCGAAATTAAGTCGATTGACCCAACCAAGAAAATCAGGAGTGGTATCAGTCTGAGTTTTTACTCGGTGAATATGCACGCCATCGGCAATTTCATGCTCAGGCTGACCAGGGTGATCGGCTGTCACTACATGCACTTCGCAGCCGGTCTTGACAAGTTCGCGTGACAGGGCCCAAACCACACGGGCCAGCCCGCCAATGATGCGGGGTGGATATTCCCAGGACAGCATTAAAACTCGCTTCGGCACCTGAATTCCCTCATTTCACTTTAGTATCTTGTCAATTAGTATCAAGCCACAATTTCGTCTTTCTTATTCACTGGCGAGCGGACGACTTAAAAGCGCCATGATAGCGCCAGCGGGCGTCGAATTTCCCTTAAGTGTGGACTCTACCTGCTCAGCTATGGGCAGCTCCAATCCTAGTCTTTGAGAAAGTTCACAAACCGCCTCAGCGGTCGGTACTCCTTCGGCCACAGAGCCTAGCTCTTCGAGTATAAGAGCAAGAGCTTTACCGCGAGCGAGCTCAAAGCCGACTCGATAGTTACGCGAAAGTGGACCCGAGCAAGTAGCAAAGAGATCACCCATACCGGCTAGACCAGCCATGGTCTGGGGCTTGGCCCCTAGCCTCACGGCTAACCGAGTAATTTCAGCTAAACCCCTGGTGAGCAGTGAAGCTTTGGCATTCACCCCCAGTGATAGACCGTCGCAAGCCCCAGCCGCAATGGCAATGACGTTCTTAAGTGTTCCACCCAGTTCAATGCCGACAGGATCATCGCTGGCGTAAACTCTAAATTTAGGCGCCGACAGCTGACTTTGCAAAGAACGCGCTAAATTTATATCAGTTGAAGCCACGACAGAAGCAGTGGGTAAGCCGCCTAGTACTTCGTCCGCAAGGTTAGGGCCAGAGAGCGAAGCAACGCCGCAGCCAGGCACAACTGCAGTCAAGATTTCGCTCATCCTTAGCTGGGTACCAAGCTCTAAACCCTTGGTAGCACTCACCAAAACTGGCAAACTAAGCCTAGAATTAGAGCTATTGCCAGCCGCCACAGGAGCAAGCAAGATAGCTGCCACTGCAGTTGCCAACTCGCGCATAGATTGAGAATTACAAGCAAACACTACTAAGTCAGTATTGCTCAATGCTTCTTCTAGTGAGCTGGTAATCACGACCTCACTAGGAATGTGATGAGCGCGGGGTTTTTCCATTAATCGAGTGGTGGTAAGTTTCAAAGCGCCGGCATGATTGCGACAATAAACAGTAACCGGCCGACCGCTATGACACCATAAATGGGCCAAAGTGAGACCCCAGGAGCCAGCTCCAAGAATTGTTACCGATCGCTTTTCTACGCTTTTTTCCATGATTCCAACAAACATCATTCCAACAAAAAGACATGCCCAAGAGCAAATGCTAATAATAGCCTCTTGGCTTTACTTTGCTGGATCTACTTAGATACTGAATCTACTTAGATACTGAATTCATCTCTTCGCGGAAAGTGACAGCACAGTTGCGACCGGCAGCTTTAGCCTCTTGCAAAGCGCGAAAAGCAGACTTGACCCAAGTTTCAACAGTCATGGTTTTGGCATCAAGAATGGCTATACCAGAGGAGCAAGTGGCATAAAAGCCGGCATGAGATAAAGTGGAATGCTGAATGGCGGCAAAGTCGGCCACCAGGCGAGAAGATAGCAATTGGGCTTCATTTTCATCAAGGCCTTCAGCGATGATGGCAAATTCATCACCGGCATAGCGTCCGATAATATCTGATTGTCTCAAGCGCCGACGCAAGAGCATCGACAAGGCGACAAGCACTTTGTCTCCTCCAGGATAACCATGTCGCTCGTTAATAGAGCGGAAATAATCGATGTCAAGCAAAATCAACACTGTAAAGCCTGCGTGTCTTTTACGCTGGGCGATAACAGCCTGTGCTTGCTCCATAAAAGTAGTGTGATTGAGCAAACTAGTCAAACCATCGCGGTGCAAAAGCGTTTTGAGAAAACGAGCGCGTTCTAGGCGAGAAGAGACAGAGCTCAGCAAGAGAGCTGGCGGAACAGGCTTAACCAAGTGGTCGTCACCACCAGCCCGAGCACTTTCAATGCGAGCATCAATCTGCCCTTGAGTAGTTAAAAAGAGAATTGGCAAAGTAGCATGGCGCTCGTCTTGTCGCACATAGCGAGACAGCTCGTAGCCAGTCATACCAGGAAGCATGACATCAAGCAAAACTAAATCGGGCTGAAAGGCCGACATATAAGACTCGAAGTTTTTCGGATCGGTGCAGGTGCGGACCTGATAGCCAGCGGATTCTAAGAAGGCTCGAATAAATGCAGCTTGGTCCGGATCATCTTCAACTGAGAGAATACGCGGTGTTTCCTGGTAGCGTTTATCAAGCAAATAGCGCAAACGTCGGAACATAGACTTAGTATCAATCGGCTTTTCAAAGTGGGCATCGGCACCACAATGAATTGCTCTTACTTTGTCTAAGAACCCAGTTTGTTTAGAGACAATAATAATGGCCATTTCATCGCCGCCTGGCATTGTTCTAATGCGCTCAACCAACTCATAGGCATCGCCATCAGGCAGCGGAATCTCTAAAATCATGCCCTCAGGCATACGGCGCTCCAGCTCGCTCAAAGTGCCGGCAAAAGAGCGGGCGCTGCGGAAGTTAAACTCATTTTCTTCCACCATTTTCTTCAATGATTCTAGATCTTTTTGATCCTCATCAATCACTAAAACTTCTTGTTTTCCAGAAGCCGCAACAGTTCTAACTTTGCCTAAATTAGTTGTCTCTGGTGCCTCATCGCCACCACTGAACTGCGTTGACAGTTCTTGTAATAGCGCTTGCATGCGCTCTAAGTCGCCTTTTGATGCCGGCCCACTATTTCTGGTAATCACTTCGCAAATTTTTTCACCCTCTAGTCCAAGAGCTGAAACTCTCTGAAAACCATACATACTGCCAGAGCCAGCTAACCAGTGGTAATGCCGACTGAGCTGCTGCGCTAAGTCTTTGTCTTCAGGATTGGACATGAGTTTAGTAAAAAGCTCAATAATCTGCGCCAGCCTATCGGTCGAGCGTTGCACATACTGACTTTTTAATTCGGAAAAGGTTTCCTGCCAGGAAGCCATGCCTTTACCTAACCCCTAAAATTCTAACTATGAAGTAGTATCCAGAATAGCTTTCATCTGAGTGGCCAGTACAGTTGGGTCGAACGGTTTGGTAAGAATACCGCGGGCGCCCATACGCTTCAGCCTTTCAATTTCTGACGTCATCGCCTTAGCAGTGAGAAAAATCACTGGAATATTGCGGGTACGATCATTGCTACGAAGCGCCTCAAGCGTACTTGGGCCATCCATAATTGGCATCATCATGTCGAGCAAAATTACATCAGGTTGTTCGGCTGCTGCCTTATTTACTCCATCCTGGCCATTCTCAGCCTCAATAACTTCTAGACCGCCAAGTATAGTCAGACTCATACTTGCAATCGAACGTGTATCTTCTTCATCGTCAATGATGAGAACTCTCATTGTCTCTCCTAAGATTTTTTCTTCTTTTTAAGGCCAACCATAAACGCCAATGCCATTAGACTCTTAATACCCAGTATCTCTTTACTTCACCTATTTTCTTTACGATCTACTTGTCTCTCACTAATCTACCGATAAAGCCTGATCACAAGCGAAACCAGCGGTTTTGAGAATATTTTTGATTTGGTCCGAGAGCTTCAGTGGGTCAAATGGCTTAGTAATAACGGCCAAAGCTCCAAGCTTCTTCATTTCTTCAAATTCTGGAAACATCCCTTTGGTTGTGCAAAAAATCACAGGAACCTTGGCTGTTTCAGGGTTTTCACGCAGACTCGCCAAGGTCTTTGTGCCGTCCATATCATCCATACAAAGATCAAGCAAAATTACGTCTGGCACGTCGCTGCGCGCCATCTCAATGCCCTCCTTTCCCGAACAAGCTTCCGCCACAGTATCGCCCCCCAGAAGCCCAAGGCAAGAACTAGCGACTGTGCGAAAGTCCTCTTCGTCATCAATAATGAGAACCTTCATAGTAAAAATGATCTCCAGATACTAAATTTCGAACTCAAACTAAAACTCAAACTAAAAGGCCTGATTAGACTGCATAGCCGGTTCAAGGACCTGCACCGGCTGCTTTGGGAGATTTTGGGCCTTAGGAATACGGAACCAGAAGGTAGAACCTTTGCCTTCTTCTGACTCAACACCAATGGTTCCTCCGTGTTGCTCTACGATACCCTTACAGATAGCCAGACCTAAACCTGTGCCACCTTTCTTCTTCGCGTCTGAAGCTTCAACCTGTTGGAAGCGCTGGAACAATCTGTTCTTAAAGCTCTCAGGAATACCACGGCCTCTATCAGTAACGTGCACCTCGATAAATCCGCCCGGTATCTCGGCAGAACTAACAGTTACCGCCGCACCTTTCGGTGAGAACTTAACGGCGTTAGAAATTAAGTTAACCAATACCTGCACTAATCTATCGCCGTCAGCGTGAACCATTTCGGCACTCGGCTTCATATCAAGCAAGACACCATTATTGGCAGCAAACGTATTAACAGCCTGCTCGGATCTCTCAAAGATCGAGGCAACAGCAACATCTACCAGCTCCATATCGAGCTTGCCAGCTTCGAGCTTTTCAACATCGAGAATATCGTTAATTAGACCAATCAGACGAATGGTGTTGCGTTCAGCAATGTTTACTACTTTCTTGGCCTGGTCAGGCAGCGCCCCCATGGCGCCAACGGCCAGCAAAGTGAGCGAACCGCGAATTGACGTAAGTGGTGTACGTAGTTCGTGTGAAACTGTAGAAACGAATTCTTTCTTCATGCGCTCAACTTCTTTGCGCTCAGAGACATCAAGAACGTTAGCCATAAACCTGACAGCACCATCTGGTGAAACAAATTCTGTCAATGAAATTTCGACAGGGAAGTCTTCGCCATTGGCAGACAGGCAGTCAAATTCACCAATGCGGTTGAGAGCTTTCGTGAACAATGTTTCCATGAACGACTGGCGATCATTGGGGTCATTGACCGAGAAGTGGCGCGCATCGGCAAACAGTGACATGACGTGGCGGCCCAGCATTTCATGGCTGCGGGTGGAGAACATTGACTCAGTGCGTGGGTTGATAGACTCGATTAGTCCATCGCGGGTGATAATGATCAGACCTACCATCATATTATTGATGATGTTGCGAATGCGGGCTTCGTTAGCTTTAATGGCTTCTTCAACCAATTTACGTTGGGTTATGTCGTGGGCAACGCAGAACAAGGCTCTGTCTTTTTCGGACCAGTCTGCCGACCACAAGACGTTGACCATACTGCCATCGCGCTTCTTGACGCGGTTTTCGAAGTTAACCTTGCTTGTGGCACCACGTACGGATCGTACGGCCCGAATGGTATCAGGAACGTCTTCAGGCATAATTACTTCGATGAAACGGCGCCCCATTAATTCATCAGGATAGAAGCCCCAGCTCTCGTATGAAGCTGGGTTCACGGCGACGAATTTACCATCCATATCAATAGAACAAATAACGTCAGCGGCATTTTCAATAACAGCTCTTTCTTTGCGACTGGCTTCGGCTAAGGCTTCAGCCATGCTGCGGAAAGCGTCATCTAACTGTGCAATTTCATCGTTGCCACTGAGAGGTGGCCGCAATTTCTGTCCACGAGCCAATCTGAAAGAGTTATCTGTAACTGTACTTAAGCGGGTAGAAATACTGCGCAAGAAATAATACAAAAGCAAGAAGGCTATACCGATGTTGAGTACAACACCGAATACCAAGAACATTTTGACTGCCGCCCTCGACCTGTTCTGTTGTTCCGGGCTCTCACTTTCGATTTTTCTTTCATCTTCGGTCAGGCCTTTCAACTCGTCTTGCAATTGGTCAGCTAATTGACGAATCTGCTTATACATGTGCCTGGCTCTAAACTGAGCCACATCCACGCGGTTATCATCAATGGCCGCTTTAGCTTCGCCAAGAATTTTCAGACCGTCTGAAGTAATTGTTTGCAAGCGACCCAAAATAAGTTGTTGCTTGTCGTTGTCTCCAACTAAGCCCTTCAATTCTTGCAAGTCGAGGGGAATCTGCCGCACGATTTTGTCGTATCTATCAGAGAACAATGGGCTCTTGGTGATACTGTAACCGCCCATGGCTACACCAGCATCGTAGAACAACTTCGAGAGAGCATTGGCCTGCGAAATAATCGCCTTAGACCTAACTTGCCTTTGCACTTCCACTTCGGCTTGCTGCAAAAGCACAGACAAAACAATCAAGAACACAAGTTCAAAGACGAGCGGAACTAGTACGAGAATAAATCCCTTATGCGAAATCTTAAGTTGAAGATTGAGTCGCATTAACTGTTCCTACTAGGGAGTTTTGTTGGGATTGAGCAGTGCTTCTTTGATCTTACGAAGTTTCTCGCGATCGAGGCTGTAGCCATTACCGAAGTCGATACTGGCCGGTGCCGTTGAAGTTGCAGCCCCTGGCGCTGTAGTCGCGGCCGGAGTAGAAGCAGTGGGATTGTTTCCAGTGGAAGCCGGTGGAACATAGGTCGGTGCCACAGAAGTCGGGGCAACGGCGGCTGGCCTCTGCTGATAAGTTGGTTGATAAGTTGGCGAAACTGTAGGCGTTGACCGAGTAGGTTGATCTGAGGCCAGATCGTTGAGAATTTGTTTGGTCTCATCGTCAATCATTACGTCAGCTTCGCTCTCGCCACGCCGGTAACCCGGAGGCAAGCCAAAATAATTAGCGGGAATGGGGCAAGCCTTGGTGTAGTAGGTGTCAAGCATCGAGCTGAGACTGCCAGAGTTATTAACGTAGCTGACTTTAAGCGGAAACATGTGAGTATCAGGCAGACCATAGGCCTTTGCCAACATTTTCGAAATGCGCCCAGGAACTGCAATATCGTCTGATATCCAGCAATCAGCGTGCCTTATCGCAGCCCGCTTGCTGCCCGCTGGCCCACCGCCATTCATCACATACTGGGTGGCCTGCAAACCAGCTACCCTGGTCGAACCGGCCTTGGCCCAATTTCGCTCAGACATATCTTGGCCGCTGCCAGCACTTTTGCGGTCTAGGTCAGCCATCCATTTGTCAAAGGTCGTGCTGTAATACATTCTGGTCTTGTCGTTATAGAGTGCGACGTTCCAGTCTGGTGCACAGGTGACAATATTGATGCCACGGGTGGGGCTGACCAGCTTGAGGCCGGTGCCGCTAATGTAAATGTACTGGTCGCCAAACTTTTCAGACTTCTGGGTCAAGACCCAGCCCTTTTCATCGGCGAACGCTGGCGCCCCAGTAAAAACGCCGCAAACGGAAGCGGCACAAAAGCTTACAGCTAGAAACAGAGTGGATGGGAAACGCATGTTCGGCAGACCGCTAAGAAAACTGAAATCAGACGACAAGGAGGATTATCTATTAATGACAATGCTCCATCATTTTTTTACCCGCTTCTGCACCAATAGAAACAGATTTATCAGAATCTCAGCCCATTTTGGCGGGCTTAATGCCATTTGCCAGGCAAAATTCTAATCTTGGACTGGTCATTTTTGGCTAGTGACTAACTAACGAAAAGGCCCAAGCGGAAAAAGGGGCCGGGGTCTGATAACGGCAAAGGCCGACAGGAGGGCCATAGCACCGTTGATAAGCATAGCGATTGTCAGAGTAAGCCGAACAACCTGACTGGCAATGTCCCGGGCCCGGTGGCTTTGAACGGTGACCTCTTTCAAATTCAAACTAGTGATCTCAGCTTGGAGGTCAACTTCTAGCTGCCTTATTTGTTTGTACGTATGGCGGAGGCGGAAAAAACCGGAACAGAGGGTTGGCTGGTCGATTAATTCCAACCCCTCGCGTGAAAATTGCAACTCTCTAGCCACGAGACCCTGGACTCGAGTCATGGTAGCAACATTTGCCGAGTCCTCAGAAACCAAAAGTTTCAGTCTTTTCAACGTAAGTGAAATCTGTCGTGACTCTTGCCCACACGTCTCTCGATACTTCTGGCTCCGGGTAGTAGTGTACTGCCCCATAGCCACATAAACATCCCGACAGAGACCGACTAAGTTCCGGGTCTCAGCAAGAGCTGCCTCAGCTCTTGCTTCTCTCTCAAATTCTACTTGCACCTGGTGAAGGCCGAAGCCCAAAGCTATCACCAGAGCGACATTCACAAGCACAACACTCAGAAACCCACTGGTGGTCATGCCGAAAATGTCTCTAGATCTGCTCATTTCGGCTCCACCGTTAAACTGGCATACTTGCCCGCGCTAAATCCATCCTATGTCATTGCGACCGAAGGGGAAAGGGCCAAAGCAAATGCTTTCATTACTTAACTGTCTTACCCAATCTAGTGCGAGGGTCAAGAGCATCACGCAGGCCATCGCCCAAGAAATTGAACGAGAGTACGGTCATGAAAATAAACATTGAGGGGAAGAAAATCAAATGGGGATGAGCGCGCAAAGAGCGCCAGCCGTCCGACGCTAGAGTGCCCCAACTGCAAGCGGGGGGAGACAAGCCCAAACCAATGAAGCTTAGTGTCGACTCAGAGAGAATGGCAGAAGGCACCGTAAATGTTAGAGCGACAATAATTGGACCAATGGCATTAGGCAGAAGATGCTTAAAGACAATATTCAAACCTGATTGACCTTGAGCCCGGGCCGCTTCAATGAACTCTTCATTTTTCAACTGCAAAAATTGGGCTCGCACCAGCCTTGCTGTCCCCATCCAGCTAACTAGACCTAGAGCAATGAGAATACCTAGGGTTCCGCGGCCAAGCAGCACACCAATGAGTATCATTACAAGCAAGTCTGGCAGTGAATAAGCAATATCAACGCCACGCATTAGCAGTGTATCTATTTTGCCTCCGAAATAACCAGAAACTGCACCGTATAAGGTGCCAATGACAAAAGCTACAGCAGCAGTGGTCAAACCAATAGCAATCGAAAGCCTTGCGCCATAAACTATGCGAGAGAGCAAATCACGGCCTAATTCGTCGGTGCCCATAAGATGTTGGCTGCTGGGGCCAGCAAGAAAATCAGTTGATGTCTGGTCAAATGAATAGGGGCACAGACTAAAGCCCATCCACGAAAGCAGAGCGACTAAACAGATAGCCGCAATCACCCAGAAGGCAAAGTAAGCAGTGGGTATGCGCTTCAAGCGAGCAACCACACTTTGATCGAGCGGCTTGACTGCTATTGGTTTTGAGGTGTCTAGGGTTTGCATTTAATCATCTCACCTAGTCTTCTATGCGCATGCGAGGGTCTAATATCTGATAGGCAACATCAACGAAGGTGTTGGCAATAATCAAGAGAACGGCGAATACCAGAGTTGTGCCAAGTATCAAGTCGTAGTCGCGATTCATCACGGCTGTAATAAAGAACCGGCCCATCCCCGGAATAGCATAGATATACTCGACAACAAACGAGCCGGTAATGACAATAGCTGTAAGTGGGCCAAGCACTGTTACAACTGGTATAAGCGAATTGCGCAAAATATGCTTAGTCACTGTCGACCATTGCGAAAGCCCTTTTGATCGGGCCGTGCGCACCCAGTCTTTCTCAACGATTTCAAGCACTGAAGCCCGAGTCAAGCGCGCCAAATAGGCAGCAGGAGAGAAGGCCAGAGTCACCGCTGGCAGCACCACATGCCAGGGTGATTCCCAGAGGCCGACAGGAAGTACCCTAAGCTCAATAGCAAAGACAAAAATCAGGGTGGCACCAATAACAAAGCCAGGCACTGAAATTCCTAATGTCGACAAGAACATGGCAATTACATCTTCTTTGCGGCCGCGACAAACTGCTGCTATTGCCCCTAAAGGCACACCTACCAAAACGGCCAGACTAAGGCTAATCGTGCCTAGCTGCAGTGAAACAGGAAAAGCGTCAGACAAAATATCATTGACTGTGCGGTTGACATATTTATAAGAAACGCCTAGATCGCCCTGGGCTAATCGACCTAAGTAAAGGAAGTATTGTTCAGGCACAGGCTTGTCGAGATGATACTTAGCATTAAGATTGGCAATGATTTCTGGAGGTAGATTTTTGTCAGCATCAAAGGGCCCACCGGGTACAATTCGCACTAAAACGAACGTTAATGATGCCACCACTAATAACACCGGTATGGCAAGAAGAATTCTTTTCAAAATCAAAGCAATCACTGACCACCTACCTCAACAGCCTTGAAGAACTGCAAATCAAGCGGGTTGATGGCGATGCCTTTGACCCAAGGTTTAACCATAATATTTTGTGTCGCCAAAAACGTCGGCACAATTGGCACCGCTTCGCGGCAGAGCATGACATCGGCCTGACGATAGAGGTCGGCTCGTTTCTTGGTGTCTAGTTCGCCTTCGGCGGACTGAATCAACTGATCGTACTTAGGGCTCCACCACTTAGTGTCATTGTTGCCACAGTCTTTAGTAAAAAGATTCATAAAGGTCTCAGGGTCTGGATAATCGGCTCCCCAAGAATTGCGAAACATGGGCGGGGCGTCTTTGCGCACTGTGGCCAAATAGACTTTCCATTCTTGATTGACTAATTCAATTTCAATACCAAGATTGCGCTTCAACTCATCTTGAGTAGCCTCTACAGTTAAGCGCACATCATCGCGGTTAGGATAGAGCAATTCGGCTTTTGGGAAGCCCTTGCCACCAGGGTAGCCAGCTTGAGCTAAGAGGGCACGAGCTTGAACCGGGTCAAATTTCAAACCTGAATCAGGTGAGTAGCCTGGTAGCGCCGGTGGTATCCAACTAGTAGCTGGCCGCTCACCACGTCTCAAAATGCGTGGAAAAATTGAGCGATCAATGGCCATAGCTACAGCCTTGCGCACCAATGGATCGGTAAAGGGCTTCTTGCTGACGTTGAAGGCCAAATAGTTGGCTCGCAGCAATGGATAGTTTTGGTACTCCGGCGAAGAACGAAACCGCTCAACGTCGGGTGTCGAGAAACTGCGGTTGTCGATGAAGTCTAACTCATCATTTTCGTATAAAGCGAAAGCAGTCGAAGCTTCGGGCACCATAAACATCTTAACGAGCTTAACTTTGGGCGGTCCATCAAAATATTGAGGGTTCGCGCTCAATTCCATTTTGTATTCGTGCTGCCAGTGCTTGAGCTTGAAGGGCCCGTTAGTGACAAAGTTTTCTGGCTCAGTCCAGCGATCACCATAGCGCTCAACCACATCTTTGCGCATGGGGAAGCTAACACAAAAGGCAGTTAGATATATAAAGTAGGCGGCCGGCTTAGAAAGTCTCACTTCAAAAGTAAGCGGATCTACAGCTTTGATGCCAAGAAGATCGGCATTTTTCAATTTACCTGTGTTGTAATCGCGAGCGTTGACAACATCGTAAAGAAAGAATGCGTACTGAGCGGCAGTAGCCGGATTCAACAAGCGCTTCCAAGCGTACTCGAAATCATAAGCTGTGACTGGTTTTCCGTCAGTCCAACGCAAATCATCTCTGAGATGGAAGAGATAGCGCTTACCATCGTCAAGAACTTCCCAGTTTTTGGCGCAAGAAGGTGCACAGGTGAGGTCATTGGTGTATTGAGTAAGACCGACCATAAGATTCGAGACAACATCAAAGGATGTCGAGTCGGTGGCCGTATGCCAGTCAAGACCAGGTGGTTCAGTGCCAAGGTTTACCCTTAGTACACCAGGCTCAAAGCGGCTCCTAGCCTTGGTGCAAGCCGTTAGTGACAAAATGCTCACCACAACTAGCAAGGCAAGAAAGCACTGCCCAAGCCCCTTGGCGAGGCGCCATATTAAGATTCTGTCATCGCTTTTCGCATCGCTACTTTTTGTCATCGCCTTTATTTTAGCTTTATTGACAGTTTTTCGAACTCTTGGATATACTTCCCTTGACGCCTCCGAGGAGGCTTCTTTTTTCTGTCTTGTTTTTGACGGCAAGACAGGTGTTTGGAGTTATTGTCATGGCGAAGAAAGACGACCGCATCATCATCACATTGGCTTGTGGAACTTGCAAAAGACGCAACTACACAACCATGAAAAACAAGAAGAATGATCCGGAAAGATTGAACTTGGAAAAATATTGCAAGTTCTGTCGCAAGCACGTTGAACACAAAGAAACCAAGAAATAAAGGCTCGTCCTTTTTTCTAGTTTGATTTGATTCACCGCTTGCAATTAGAAGCATTGAATAAATGCTACTAAGATAGATGCTAATAAAAGTACGAGGGGCCGCTCCGGCGGCCGCGAAACGCGCCCTTAGTTAAATGGTATAACGTGGGTCTCCAAAACCTTTGTTGAGGGTTCGACTCCTTCAGGGCGCGAATTCAATATAAATCTAAAGCAGTTTTAGATAAGGCGCGTTTTAGATAAAGCGGATGGCTTGATACAGATGGCTAACAAGGAACAGGACAGCTCAACAGGCCAAGTGGTCAAAGCAAAGGAGCAATCCGTGTCCACGACTAAACCTGAGAAGCATGAAGAGAAAAAACACTCACTTATTGTGGGTGTTGGTCAATTCCTGAAAGAAGTCGCTATTGAGCATCGCAAGATTACGTGGCCCGACAACAAACAAGTCGTGCGCGAGACCTGGAGTGTTTTATTCCTCGTCACAGCGATAACGCTGGTTGTTCTTGGCATCGACTGGGTGTTGGGCAACGTTATCTTTGGACCAATTGAGCACTGGGCTCGCTTGCACGGAGCCGGCTTAGGCCGGGGCTAATACCTAAATAGGTAAGAGCAGTAGAAAAGGGATGGCTAAATGGCTTTCATAAAGACAGACGGACAACGACGCTGGTTCGCAGTGCAAACAGCCTCCGGTCACGAAAACAAAGTGAAGGAGCACATCGAAAAGCGCATCGTCACCATGGGCGCTCAAGACCGCATCTTCGGCGTGATTGTGCCTGAAAAAATGGTGACCAAGGTCAAAGACGGCAAACGCATTGAGAAACGTGAACGAGAATATCCTGGTTACGTTTTTGTCGAAATGATTCTTGATGATGACTCTTGGCGAGTCGTTCGTGAAGCTCCCGGTGTAACGAAATATGTGGGCGCCGGAAAGAAACCAACCCCAGTTCAAGACGCTGAAATGCGCAAAATTTTAAGACGTCAAATGGCAATGACTGGCCTCAAAGGCAAGAAACCTGCTGCTATCGATGTGAAGGTCGGCGACTACGTACGCATCACAGGCGGACCATTCGCAGACTTTACAGGAGAGGTCACAGAAGTGAACCTCGAAAGAGAGCGCATCAAGGCTTCTGTCATCATCTTCGGACGTGCCACACCAGTTGAGCTTGAGTTCAACCAGGTTATAAAAGTGTAAATGTGGTGGACTAAGTCCCCCATCTACCATATGATCGATATTTCGTGCATTTCTATCGAGCGTCTTCAACAGAAGCCGTCCACAAAAATTGCACTTCAACTAGATAGTTCATCTTAATTAGACAGACATAGGACCGAGAAAAGTGAAAAAGGCTGTTGGTAAAATCAAATTGCAAATCACCGCAGGGAAAGCCAATCCTGCTCCGCCTATTGGTCCAGCTTTGGGTCAACACGGCGTCAACATTATGCAATTTTGCAAAGAATACAACGCTAAGACTCAAGATAAGGCTGGCACGATTATCCCCGTAGAAATTACCGTCTACGAAGATCGTTCTTTCACCTTCATCCTGAAGACACCTCCTTCTGCCGAACTAATTAAGAAGGCTGCCAATGTGGAGAAAGGCTCCGCAGCTCCCAACAAAACAAAAGTTGGCAGTTTGACTAAGGCTAAAGTCACCGAGATCGCCAAGATCAAGATGCCCGACCTTAATGCCGTTACCCTTGAGGCTGCCGAAGCAATGATTGTCGGTACCGCAAGAAACATGGGCATCTTAGTCGTAGATTAAGGCTCGTAGATTAAGGGTCGTCGACTAAAAACTCATCTAGACCAGGCATCAATCATTCATATAGATCATTTCAAGGGAATTTCCGAAAATGGCTACGTTAACAAAAAGACAGGAAAAACTAGGCACGTTCTACACTGAGAACAATGCTCTTCATACTGCAGAGGAAGCTCTCAAGTTGTTGAAAGCTGAAAATTCAGTGAAGTTTGACCAAACCGTCGAAGTGCACTTCAGACTAGGTGTCAATCCTAAGCTGAACGATCAACAAATCAGAAGCACTGTGCAACTGCCAGGCGGTACCGGTAAAACGGTTCGCGTTGCAGTAGTTGCCAAAGGCGAGAAAGTTCAAGAAGCTAAAGATGCTGGCGCTGATGTTGTCGGTTCTGACGAGCTAGTTGCCAAAATCGGCGAAGGCTTCCTTGATTTCGACAAACTAGTTGCCACTCCAGATGCCATGGCCATGTTATCCAAAATGGGTAAAATCCTTGGTCCAAAAGGCCTCATGCCTAACCCTAAAGATGGCACCGTTACTTTTGATGTTGGCAAAACTGTCAAAGATCTCAAAGCTGGTAAGGTTTCCTTCCGCGCTGAGAAAGACGGCGGCGTTGTGCAAATGGCCATCGGCAAACTTTCGTTCGATGACAGCCGTTTGTTGCAAAACCTAGCTGCAGTGGTTGATCAAATTCAAAAGATCAAACCACCATCAGTCAAAGGCGCTTACATGAAGTCGGTTTACCTGAGCACAACAATGGGCCCAAGCGTAAGAATGGACATCAGCGCTTTGCAAGATCTAGCCAAAGCTCCGGCTGTCAAAGCCTAAGCTTCTAGGTCTTTCTTCAAGCTCACATAAAATTCAAAAGAGCATCGCTTGACGATGCTCTTTTTGTTTGCTGATTTTGATGTTGGCAAATAATTAGCTGGCCGTGTTTGGAACGACAAAAGTAAACGGATAAGACTGGGAAGACCTGAAGACAATGGCTGGACCGCCAGCATATATCAGATGCACAACAAACGGTTTGACATCCACCTGGGTGACCACCGTCACGGTTCCAGTAACTGGGCCACCGTAGGGCGACAAAGCAGCAACCTGAGCGGCTGTCACTGTGTTCGTACAGCTAACTAAGGTGAATTTGCTGAGCATAGAGCTACCGCCCTTGTTTGCTCTGTTAATAACAGCCAAAACTCGGTTCTGACAGGCCGTAGCATCAGGGTCACCTAGCGACCCCACCCGAGCGGCCTCTCGACAAGTAGAATCATTGAGCTGCACCGCCAGCACAATAACAGTTAAGTCGAATAGAACCAGAACAATTGGCACAATCACCATAATGCCGGCACATAGTTCGACTATCGATTGGCCCAGACGCTTTCTCGGCCGTGACAAAGTCATAGACATATAGCTAACCACTTCCCAAGAGAATACTCACACCAAACTTCAAGGCCCCAATTACGTTATTCCCCAAGCGGCCAAAGCCAATCTCAAGTACATCTCCCAATAATGCTTAAAACTGATCAGCACGGGGTACTATGCTAGATATAACGGGAGTTAGCAATGCTGAGTCGATATAAAACTAGACCCAAATATGGTTCAGGGATAGCCGAATTTTTACCGGCTCTTTTTGTTTTCCTTTTTGTCATTGCTCTTCCCTTAATCAATCTTCTTACTTTTTGCATGGGCTATGCCAACGTTTCCATGCTTGGCACACAGTGTGCAGTAGATGCCGCGAATGCTAACTCCTTCCCTGATGTCCTGAGCAAAGTGAAAAGCCGAGCTGACTCGATTGTCACATCGCCCATGGGAAGATTTGCCAAAATGGTGCCGATTGGAGGCTACCTTGGTTGTGGAGTAAACGTATTCACGGTTGAGACTGACATCAACACTAACGCAGTGGTCGAATATGGTCCGAATACAAAAATCACTGCGGCCTATGACCCGACCAACAAAATTTACGAGTACGTCATCAGAACTAATTTCAATATTGGACCTTTCATGAGCCTCGGTGCCATTCCCTGGATCGGCGGCATTCCCATGATTGGCGTTCCCACCCCAGTCACTACCGCCGCCCATCGGGCCGTAGAGCACTCTGAGGCGATTACGCTCGTCCCAATAAACCAATCAAGTTTATTGGCGAATTCTCGATTATCATTGCCGCTCACGTGGCTATAATAGTTGCCTAAGCGAGTTATTTCTAAGGCATCGAGACACTAAGTTGGTCAAGTACAAAGACTATTATCAAGTTTTAGGCGTCGACCGCAAGGCCACAGACGCCGATATCAAAGCGGCTTATCGCAAGCTGGCAAGAAAGACTCACCCAGACGCCAATAAAAATGATCCTACTGCCGAGGAAAAATTCAAAGAACTAATCGAAGCTTATGAGGTCTTAAAAGACCCAGAGAAACGTAAGCGTTACGACATGCTTGGTGCCGACTGGAAAGCCGGTGACAATTTCAGACCACCGCCCCAACAGTCAGGAGCCAATGACGGCAGCTTCAGCTTTGACTTTGGCAATTTTGGAGATTTGCGCGGCAATAGCGCCTTCTCTGATTTCTTCGATAGCCTCTTCGGCCAAACTTTCGGCAGTGGAGCAGCTGGCGGGCCAGTACGACAACAACAGCAACAACAGCAGCAAGCCCAAGCCGGTAGAAGACGCAACCTTGATCAAGAAGCTGAGATTGAACTGACCGTAGAAGAACTGGCTCAAGGAGCCAGAAGAACACTACAAGTTAGCACTCCGGGTGGCAAACCAAAAACCATCGAAGTAAAAATTCCCGCCGGTGTCAGGCCCGGCAAAAAAGTTAGAGTGGCTGGCGAAGGCGCCACTATGGCCGGTGGCACCCAAAAAGGCGATTTATACCTGCGTGTTAAAGCCAAGCCGCATAACTACTACACTATAGACGGCGACAACTTGATCTGTGAACTTGAGATCACCCCAGCGCAAGCAGTTATTGGCTCTGAAGCGATAGTCACTACCATCGAAGGAGCCGTAAAAATTAGAGTACCTGCCGGCAGCCAGAACGGCAGACTGTTACGCCTAAAAGGGAAAGGCCTGCCAACCCTTGGGGCGAGTAACCGCGGTGATCAATTAGTACGCACTAAAATTGCAATTCCCACTGAAATTAGCGATAAAGAAAAAGAACTCTACGAGCAGCTAGCGAAACTAGAGAAAGAGACCGCAGCTAACGGTCGCAAGTAAGGTTTTCGCCAATAGTTACTAGGGTTACTAAATCAATTACTGTTTCATGTGTATATATGAAGCAGCAGCTCTGAACTCATCGTAACCTGATTGCGACTGATTTTGATTGCACATGATCTCAGACATTACTTCATGCACCTCAGGATCTACTTCTCTCAACTTGATGGCCTGAGTAGCAATATCTCGAGCTTCTTTAAAACGATTACTGGCAATATAGAGACGAGCCAGAGTGAGAAGAGTTTTGACGTCCTCTGGGTTTTTCTGATAACGTTTTTCGGTGTCTTTGACGGCACTAGATACGATACCAGCATGAGATTCAACTATATCTTTAACCGCATACGGATAGCCCAGCAAATCTTTTTCACGAGTAAAGCCTTTTTGAAACTCTTCAAAGCCCTCTTGCTGTTTACCATCTTGAGCTAAGGCCAGACCTAACTCTCTTTGTACACCAGGGTCTGAATTATCAGACTTAAGCAAGGCGGTAAGCTCTTTTACAGCTAGAGCAGAACTGTTAGTGCGCATATACAGACCAGCAAGTTCTTTATGAGGAGTAGACCAAGTAGACGGGAAAAGTTGAATGATTTTTTCATAGACAGCAATGGCATCTTCATCCCGATGCATGATAGCGAGCTGCCGGCCGTAGAGTAAGCGAATATAGGCGCTGTACTTAGCTTGCTCAAAGGCTTTATTGCAATAGCCAATACCAAGTTCTTTGTCGGCCTTATTTCCCGCCTCAACCAAGACCATACCAGCGGCCATCAATGCCCTTGTATCATTCGGTTTCTTGGCTATAAGAGCTTTTGCTGCTTCAATTGCCGGGCCTACTTCACCGTGCGAGAGCAGCTTCAGAGGCTCAAGCTTATTGATTTCAGTAATCACAGTCTCGGCAGCAATGGTTTTGTCTTTAACTACTAAGTCTTCCTGCTCAGCTGTTAAACCATAAATTCCCGTTCTATCTTTTGCAAACTTACCTGTTTGCAGGAAAGCGCCGCAGCAAACCGTAGCCACGACAACAGGTAAGACCATGTCAAAAACAATACTGATTTTGCTGCTGCTTTTACCACTGGCAGCCTGAGCTGCCTGTTCGGCTTCCGAGCCGGCCGCTGGCATACTCGAAAAAGAAGACTTGAGATTATTGTGAGACCGTCCAGGCTCAGCTCCACTAGGGGGCATACCACTTGCAGTCATATTAGTGTCTGGCGCAGCCTGAGGGCCGCCTTCCACTGCACCGGAACTACTTGGTGGATTGCCAGCTGGCCCGCCAACCGGATTGTCAGCCCCGGGCTTCTGGCCATTACCTTTTCCAGCCTTATGGGCGTCACTCTTCTTCTTAATAAACATAGGCCTCGAACTTCCTGTGGTCTTTACAAAGATCGCTTCTCAATACTAATGACTATTAAAATTCTGCCTCAAATCGAGCCAAGTTAAAACAAAAGATTCACAAACACCCTTCTTTGACACATATTGATCAATTTGACGCTTGGCATCTTCGCTCAATTTAAGCAGCTTTGTCAGATAAGAACTGGCCCCAAACTGACTCAGTTTAGCGGCCCCAATAGCTTTAAGCTCAAGGGCCACCAACGAATCGATGATGGCATCCGGCTCATAATCATCATCAATCAATAGCTGCAGAGAAGCCGAAAGGGCTAAAGCATCTTTACTACCGGCCCTGAGTTTCTGCACAAAGGTATGACCACCAAGCTTTTCGGTCAGCTCTTGAGCGACTGACTGACGATTGCCTTTGGTTCCCGAGACAGCAGATGTGAGGGAACTAGAAAGACCGACAATCTGCGCAATCGGACCAACGTTCTCTTCTATGCGATTGTTCAAGGGCACAACCTGGCAACGGCTGACAATTGTAGTGAGCACATCATCTGCAGTTTGACTGAATAGCAAAAATAAAGAGGGCGACTTCGGCTCTTCGATGGTCTTCAGTAGGGCATTGGCTGCCGGCCGGTGAAAAGCTGCTTCATTTGCCTCTTCGACAATTACAACCCGAACATAATTAGAGGTGCGAGCCAGTTCTTCTGAAAGGTTACGGGCCGCCTCTACCGGTATCTTGCCACTCTTACCAGCTTCAGCTGAGAGGACCAGCCAAGCTTTAGGATGCTCATCTTGAAAGAGCCAGCGACAGTTCTGGCAAGCATTGGCCAGGTCTTTTTGAACCGAGCCATCGAGCTCACTTAACGCCGATCCGTCTTCATCAACACAACTAGCTTGCCACTGCAGCATGCAGGCCCCGCGGCTAAGCTTGTCTTCTTTCTCGCAATTGAGATAGGCGGCCAGCTGTCTAGCAATCAACCACTTGTCTTGGTGGGCGCGACCAGTAAGAAGCAGAGCATGAGCAAGGCGCTCCTGTTCAATACCGTTGGCAAGCAGTCGCGTAGCTACAGCTTGTCTTTGGGTCAAATCAGCAGAGAAGAGAGGGAGATTTTGCATGTAAGTAATATTAACGTGTATTGCCCCCGAATAAATTGACAGCTCTTGGCGAGTCGAATACACTATCTCCGGTCAAAAAAAACGTGCGCGGGAAAATACTGACTACTAAGATCAGGTCCCTGTGCTCTTTTGCGAAAGCCGCTCTGGTGAAGACTCCTTTTATTAAGGTTTACTCAAGAGAAAGGCGCGCAAAGCAATTCTTTGCTGACCATTTCACTTGGCTTTCTGGAGAGTAACCCTTGGCTAACGTAGTTGTCGTCGGAGCGCAGTTCGGAGATGAAGGTAAGGCAAAAGTAACAGACCTTTTGGCCAATAATGCCGATATCGTAGTGCGCTACCAGGGTGGGGCCAATGCTGGTCACACTGTGGTGGTAGGAAAAGAAACCTACAAATTCCACCTTATTCCTTCCGGAATTCTATATCCCGGTAAGATCTGCGTGCTTGGACCAGGAATGGTAATTGACCCCAAAGCATTCATAAGCGAAGTAAAATCGCTAACAGATCGTGGACTTGACGACTCGCGCTTAAAGGTTTCAGCCTCTGCCCACGTCACTATGCCCTACCACTTGGCTCTAGATGCTGCAGAAGAAGAAAGCCGCGGCGATAACAAAATTGGCACCACCAAGCGCGGTATCGGCCCAAC
>Ga0172380_10000686_pt1 | contig 62619 bp, 58 predicted proteins | sample Leawe162metaG_FD_119747 | JGI IMG/M metagenome (GOLD analysis project Ga0172380, IMG submission 119747) | Leachate microbial communities from a municipal landfill in Southern Ontario, Canada - Leachate well 162 metaG | ecosystem: Engineered > Solid waste > Landfill > Unclassified | place... | reverse complement strand
TTTTACTTTTGTTGTGCCAGTGATTCTGTAAAGTGTACCGCTCTCTAGTGTCATGCTTGAAGTAATATCACCGCTTAGTACAGTAGCTGCGTCAAGCTCTGCTTGTGTACGTGTTGGATGAGCAACCGGTGCTTTATTATAAAAAGATGCAAGTGCAGCAGCCACTGTTGCATCATCATCTGTAACATTTGCCAAATAATTTTCTGCATCTGTAACACTATTAAATCCTGCATCAGCAAATGCCAAACCAACTTCAGTTTTATTTGCCATCATAGAAAGGTCATTTCCTTCTGCACTATCTTGTGCACCGTTTATAGCAGCAAGAATAAACTCTGATTTCGTAAAAGTTCCCGCCTGAAGCTCTCCATCCCAATACGCAAGACCTGCAGCATCTGGTGCTCTGTTAAATAGGTTTTCATATACTGAAGTAATAAATGCACTATTGTCTGTTCCCTCAGGATACTTCGTTTGTGTCTCCGGCTGTTCAAAAAAACTATCTGCTATTTCTTCAAGCTCAAGCCCTGAATTTACCCAATAGTCTAATCCCGCAGAGTCCGGTGCTCTCTCAAAAGTCGCTACATAAAGCTCCGCAACATTCTCTTCTGTTGGCTGTGTTGCGTAAAGTGATGTTCCTAGCAATAGCATTGCTACAATTGAACTTCTTAACATGTCATACCCTCTTTTTATTTTTAATTTAAATTAAATTTACAAATAGCAAATCTAAAATTCGCAAAATTGTAAGATATGTTTATTACCTTATTGTCTCTTTTTGATTACATTTTAATTACATCATGCATATTAATACTCATTAAGTGATCGAACTTTTAGTAAAAGATTACTGTCGTTTTTAAAAGCTATATCTATCAGAAAATAGAGTTTTTCTTGTTCGACTGAGCTATTTTCATAGACTCTAAACTTTTGCACTTCTCCAAAGTCATCAATATCCAACACTCTCTCGACACCAAAATTCTCTGCCGTTATTTTTTTATAGGATTCAATCCTATAAAGTCTTGAGTCTTTAATTGTGTAAGCAACGTATGGATTGATTCTGCCATGCATAGAGTTTGATGTCTGCAAAAAAACAGTATCATCTTTTGTATTGTTTTTAATTATCTCATGCTCGTCAAAAAGAAGAAGTGAAAAATCTAAAAAGAGAATTTTTTTCTTTAATTTTGTCTCTTTAATCTTAGCAGCCTCCTCTTGATAGAATGCATTAGAGAGATTAAGCGAAGCATAGCTTTTATAAAGGTAGAGCATCATGATAGATAAAATAGTAATTGCTATAATAATCTCTATAAGTGTAAAAGCACTTCTTGGACTTTTTTTCATTGTTTTTTAAGTCGTAAAAAAGAGGTTTTCGCAACATCGCCTCTTGGATTGCTTATTTTTAAAACAACTTTTCCCATTCCAGACTCTGTGCTAGAGCTGTTCCATCTATTTTTTATACTCTCAAACAAAAGTTCTACCTTAATGTCTCTTAGCTCTCTTCTTAGCTCATCCTCAACCTCAAACTCTTCAACGAGCGCATCTAGCGAAAAAGTATCATTTTGTAAACCATATTTTTCATTACCGGTTAAAAAAGAGATATATTGATTTGTTTGACTTCTCATATCGGCACTTTTAAAAATATGCGCTCCGTTTGCGTACATCTGCAAAAGAGCCATAATCACAACCGAGAGTATCATGACCGCTATCATGACCTCTAAAAGAGTAAAACCGTCTCTTTGAATTTTTTTACGCATGTCCCAAACCGATACGAATTGCTTCATCAAGAGAAGTCTCTCCTTCTAAAAGCATCAAAGAGAGCTGTTTTGCGATTGTTTGTAGTCCATTTGCCTCAAGCGCATGTTTAATAGCATGCTCATCCGTCGTAGATTTCAGTATTTCCCGCACACTATCATCCATAATCAAAAGCTCTCCTATTGAGCGTCTATGTGCATAACCGCTGTAGTTACAAGAGCGACACCCTTTTGCTCTGTAGATTTTTGCAGCTCTTGGCAGATTGTAATCTGTTGCAAACTCTTCTGCCAAAGTATCTTCTTCTTTGCATTCGCTGCATAAAACACGGACAAGCCTTTGTGCCAAAATGCCAAGCAGTGAAGATGAAATCAAAAATGGCTCCACTTTCATGTCTGAGAGTCTTGAAATAGTTGCCGCCGCAGAGTTTGTGTGAAGCGTTGAGAAAACAAGATGCCCCGTAAGCGCTGCACGTACGGCAATAGCAGCAGTCTCCTCATCGCGAATCTCACCTATCATGATAACATCGGGATCTTGACGCAAAATTGATCGCAGAGCTGAAGCAAAAGTAAGCCCCACTTTTTCATTGACTTGAATTTGAGCAATATTTTGTGACTTGTACTCTACCGGGTCTTCTACAGTGATTAGATTTTTTTCAGGTTCTTCAACTTCTCGCAAAAAAGAGTGCAAAGAGGTTGTTTTTCCGCTTCCTGTAGGACCCGTGACTAATATCATCCCGTGCGAAGAGCGAAGAAGTTTTTTAACATCACCGATAAGCTCTTTGCTAAAACCAAGCTCATCAATCTTTGGAATCTGCGAACTTTGCATTAAAAGCCGCATAACGACTCTCTCGCCATAAAAAGTAGGAAGCACCGAAACACGCACGTCCAATGTTTCACCGGCTATTTTTATCTGTGTTCTGCCATCTTGTGGAACTCTTTTTTCTGAAATATCAAGATTGGATATAACCTTGATACGGCTAATAATAAGGTTGAGTACTTTTTTTTCCAAATCGGCATTTTTTATAAGCATACCGTCGATGCGAAAACGCACCTCTCCTCTTTTTTCCTGCACCTCAATATGTATATCAGAGGCTCTTTTTTTGATAGCCTGATAAAAAAGCGCATTTACAAACTTGATAATCGGAGCTGATTCTTCGCTTGTCAAAATATCCGAAGATGTTCGCAAAAAGTCATTAAGAGAGATGTCATCATCTTGGGCGTCTTGCGAATCTTCTTGCATACTCTCCATGGCTTTATCTGTTCGAAGTTCCAAAAAGCGGTTAAAGAGTCTATCGTACGAATCTTCATCAAGCATACGCAGCGGATACTCTGTTTTAAGTTTTGTATAAAAATTGCTCGCCTCGACCAAATAGCGCTCACATACAACTCCGCAAACTTCATTATCAATTTTCGTAAAGAGAAGATAGTTTTTTACACATAATTCTGTTGGAATCTCTGTTGGTTCAAATGTCTCCAATTTTAAATCATGAAACAACTCCATGGCTACTTCACTTCTTGAGCGACATCCTCTTGAATACCCAACTCACCTTTTTGAATTTTTTTAAAGATAGCGTCGTTGTAGTCCCTTTGAAGTTGTGTCAAAATTCCCAAATCCTGTTGCAGTAAAGAGAGCTTTTCGCTTTGATTAATAATATAAGGCGTTAAAATAACCACCAAATTATCCTCTTCGACAGATTTCGAAGTGGATGAAAAAAGCAGTTCTCCAATCCATGGGATATCTCCTAGTAATGGCACTTTTGTTTTTGAGTCCAACTCAAAACTCTTCACCAATCCTCCTATAATAATGTCCTCGCCATTGCGCAGAATTGCTTGTGTTTTTACCTCTTGTTTTGACGTTATAGGCTGCCCCGTGGTGTTATTTTGTCCATCATCCAAAACATTTTCTAAAATTGCTTCTACATTTAGCGTAACCTTATCAACAGAAGATACGCGCGGCTTTATTTTAAGCGTCAAGCCGACATCTTCTCTTTTATAGCTATTTGTGGTTCCGGGGATAGATGTGGCACTTGAAGTAACGCTTCCTGTCGTAATAGAGATAGTTTTACCCACATAGATGGACGATTCTTGATTGTTTACACACAATATAGAGGGGTTGGAAACAGACTTGGATGCTCCGTTTGTCTCTAGAAAATCAAGCGTTGCCCCAAGAGCAAAAGCACTTTTTGACCCTGTTCCGATATCGCCTAAGTATTCCAAAACACTGCCTGCAGCGCTGTTTGTAAGCGTAGCATCGCCAAAGTTTGCACTCATGGCATAAAGACCGCTTGAAGAGACATCTCCTGCTGCAAATCCATATTTTATCCCGAGACTTTTTGCACTGTTTTTATTAATCTCTACAATCCTTGCTTTTACATAGACCTGATACTTCTCTTTATCTAGCTCATCAATAATAAACTTTATGCCCTTAATAACATTTGCTTCGCCGACAACCAAAATTGCATTAATCTCTTGATTCGCCGAAACATTTGGTTTTAGTGCTGGATCGGCAAATGTCTGCTTAGAAATTATCTCATTTAAACTCTCTAGAACGGTTTTTGCATCTGAGTTTTTTAGTTCAAAAATCTGCACCGCATTGTTGATATTTGGCTCAACATCCAAAGTAGCTGCTATCTCTTGTATTTTAGTTACATTCTCTTTTGTTCCCATAATAATAATTGAATTAGTATTTTCATCAAGCATTATTTTAACTTCCTGTGAAGCAATTTTCTCATTGAAGAGCGATTTTGCAACATCTATAAGTCTTGCTTGAAACTTCTTACTCTCTGCAAATTTAATTGGAACAATCTCAATAACCGTCTGCTTGTTAGTGTCTATATCATTCACTACTTTTTTAATAGTTTCAATATTTTTAGGATAATCCGTAACAAGAATAGTATTGCTCTCTTTGACGGTCATCAATTTTGCATTTTTAGAGATAAGATATCGGATTTTAGTAGCTATGATATCTACGTTTTCACCTTTGACTTCGATTACTTGTGTTACCATAAAGGAGCCAGAGAGTTTTTTGCCCTGCTCAACAACCGCAACGTTGCTGTTAGCTATATCGCTTGAGCGTACAATCTCATACATGGAGCCTTTTTGCACAATGCTAAAGCCTTTTGAATCCAGCGCAGAAACCAATATATCCATAAGCTCATCGTCATAAACATCTGTTGCGCTGATAAAATCAACTGTCCCGGTTATTTTATGATTCATTAAAATATTTTTATTTGTAATTTTAGAGACAAGCTTTATAAAATCATTAATCTCTAGATTTGAAAAATTAATATTCACACGTTCGCGTGCCGACAAACTCACAACAAAAATCACTATAAAAAAAAGACCTCTAATTAACTTCATAAACTAACTCCACTTCTTGATTATCTCGCATTACGACTAAGGATATACCGCTTATATCACCTACATTTTGATATATGTCTATAGCATCTTTGTAAGATTTTAAAACTACATTATTTACCTTAACTATTACATCGCCTTTTTTTAGTCCAAGAGATTCAAACTTTGAGCCTGCTTTTATTTCTTTGACTTCAAACCCTTTTATATCTTCGCCATCTTTTACCTCTGTAATCGAGATCTCTTTCCAAACCTCTTCAGGGTTTTTTGTATAAAAAGAGATATCTTCTTTAGATACGTCAACCTTGTCTCCATGCTCCGAATCCACATTTTTTTCTCCTTTTATAACTCTTTGTCCATTTGAATTCACCGCTTCTAATTCCAAAACATACTCCTCGTTGTTTTTGTAAAATATTGCACTTTGTTTTATTATAGAGCTTAACGTAAACCCTTCATACCGCTCCCCTAAAGCAACTATAGCCGCTTGTGAAGGATTTGCTTTTTTTGTCACGATAACAAATCCTTTTTTTTGTGTTGCGTAGATTCCTTTAAGCATCAAATTTGCTATTGTAGTTCCTTTATTTACCTTACTATTGCCCGCGCCTTCAATTGCTGCAATATTTCCTTTTTCTACATTTTGAAGCATGATTTTAAAATCCACTTTTTGGTACGTCGCCACATAATTTTTATTGCTGCTTTGCGTTACGCCCTCTTTTGGAAGATACCATAAAATCATAAGAGAAACACTTTTTGCAACCGCAAACAGAATAACAAGTCTCATGATAAATTTCACAACAAAGGAGTTAGATATTTTGCTCATAAACATACTCCCCATCCTCAGATTTTTTAAACTTCTTTAAACTATTTTTGTACTTTTGTAACATAATTTCCGATGGTAACAAAATCACTCTAATCTTTTTTTCCAAGAGATGCAAAAATATATCCGCCTCTCCAAACTCTCCCCTTGCTTTACCTCTAATGCGAAGCGGATCAAAAATTGTGTAGCGGAAATCGACTCGATTGACATAAGGAGGCATGAAGTTCTGTGCAATATTTGAGACTTTTACCCCTTTAAACACAACTGCATTGTAAAGCAGAAAGAAATCAAATCGTGTTTTACCGATTTCTGCGCTCTCAATCCCTTTGTAAAAAAGTACAGAGTCTCTAACTTCAAACTGCAATCCTTTATCTTTGAATTTTTCATTATTGAAAACAAGACTCTCTTTTTCTAAATTTTGCTCTAAAAGATAATAAAGATTCTCTTTTGGCAATAAATAGAGCATAAGAGCAGTAAAAACAAATATGTTAAGCAAGAAAAGAGCTATTTTTTTCATAATGCAATCTCCATCTTAAGAGATGCTTCTTCTTGATTTATTGCTTTTATCTCTAGTGCCGTTATTGTATAAGAGCCGTTAAGGAGTTTTGAGATTAAAAAATTAAGATTACTTTTTCGCATACTTTTTGAAGAGATATAGATTTTCTTTGCAACAACTTTTTGCTCAAGTGAAACACTCTTAAGAGATGAATGTTTTAAAATAGCACTTAAAGATTTGAGTGTTTTATCTTTGTCGTCATAAATATCTTTAAGCTTTGAAATCTCATAAGATATTTCTAAAGCCTTTTGAAATTCAGACTTCGCTTCATGCAAACCTACCTTGACTTGACTTATTTTCACTCCAAGTATTACTATAAAAACAATAAGAAAAGGGGCAATATATAGAGGGTGTATACGGTTCATAACTGTACCTCCAAAATTACCATAGAATCCTTAAAATCAACCTTATACTCTATATTTTTTGCCTTTAGAGTTTCTGCAATATGTTTAAAACTACTCTCTTTAACGCCATCAAAAAGAACATGGATACTCCTCTGCTCATAGTTTATGGACTCTATTTTCTCATTTTGCCCCAGTTTTAGATTTATAATTGTTGCGATTGTACTGCGAAATTTCATCTGCTGCTCATGCAAAGCATTATACCTCTTAACCACAGACTCATTTTGCATCATTGTCGGTTTTAGATCATACTTAGCAAAAAGCCCATCTTTTGCGGCCAAAATTTCATCCCTATTTTGCTGCAACATAAAAAGCTCCATGCCGAACAAAAATGTAATAAAAATCAAAAGAGACCCGATTTGATATATATTTTTTTTATCTACTATATGGTTAAATTTTTCAAGAGTGATAGTCTGTTTTGGAAAAGTTCTATCATCTATATAAAACTCTTTTGCGATTATATGCCAAGAGGATGGAACCATCAAAACAATACCGTCTTGCATGACTAAAGTTCTCTCCTTGTTTATGCGAAGAGGCAAGTCTGTTTCATCGAAAAATGTTTGCGCAAAACAGATGTTTGAAATGTGCGCCGCAGAGATTCCTTTTGCAGCAATAAACTCCAAAATCACCCTATCTTCATAAGCAAACGCCAAAAAGTAATCCTCTTTTTTATACACGGCGTAGCTATAATTTCCACTGGGCAAAATCTCTTCAAAGATAGAAGGAAGCAATTTTTTTACATCTCGTGCTCGCTTTAGAGGCAGAGAAATTTTCTTCACCCAGTAAAATGAGGGGGAAAGAATAATATTAACATTTTGCTCTATACTCTTTGACTCCGAAGACGACTCTAAAAAGATCGTCTCTATTTTTTTACTATATTTCGTAAACAAAATTTGATCCTTTTTTATTTTTCAAATCATACTCAAATACTATCTTTGCACTTTTATCACCCTGATTAATCAACACCTGCACCTCTACAAAAGGTTCAAAAAAACTTGTTTCAAAAAACTCCTGAAGCACTATCTTTTTTTCATCACTTATAGACAAATCTTCATAACTTCTGTAAAGATTCGATTTTTGCACCAAAGAAAGTGCACTCTCTTCATCAATACCGAGCATAAACATCCAAGTAGTTTGTGTTGCATAGTTAAGGTCTATCTTTGTGCCTCTCTCTTTGTTAAATGAAAAAAGATGCTCCAAGTCTGCTTTTTTTAGAGTTGTATCACGGTATTGCCGTGTATACTCCTCATTAATTTGCCCTAAATGCTCTAGCGATGCGATATAGTCTCGGTATAAATAGGGTTTGTCATAAAACATTCTTGTGTGGTAAGAGGCATCTTCTTTAATTCCACTCATGCCGTCTCTTAAAAAATTAATATAATCCTCTTGGACTCCAAATCTCTGAAGATACTCTTTTAAAAGTTCTGCTCTTTGTACATAAAGCGTTGCGTTGGCATCTTGAAGCGAATTTACATTGAAACTCTCTCTTGCGCTCCCTATTTTAACCAAAACTTTTATGTCTTCAATTGCAAAAGGAATCGATTGCGTTTGATTCAAAAAACGAGCAAACTCCTCGGTAGCATCTGCCTCACTTAGAGTTTCTATATCTAGCGAAGTGCTTAAAAGAGACAAAATGTCATCCAAAACAAGCGCCGTTTGAAACATAAATCTCTCATCTTCAACATCTTGCGAAGCACTCTTCATGGCACTAAGACCAATGCCGATGCCGATAGTTATCGCCATAATAAAAAGGATAGTTACTAAAAGCGCGATTGCATTTTTTCTTGTCATATTCATTTGGAACTACCCTATACTCATAGAAAAAATAGGCAAAAGCATGGCGGCAACTATAAAGCCTATAGTTCCACCCACAAAGAGCATAAGCGAAGGTTCAAGGAGTGTCAAAAGAGTGCTTATTTTGTCTCTATTTTCTTCAAAATAGAGTTCAGAGACATTTGTTAAAACATTTTGCAGTTGTGAAGTCTCTTCACCGACTGCAATGGATTGGATAAATGCATAGTCAATCTTAATAGATGACGCATTCAGGGCAGAGGAGAGCTCTTTTCCCTCTACAACCATCTTTGACGCCTGCATAAAAAGTTTTTTTAAAACTAAATTGTTTAAAATATTTGCACTTAGATTAATTGTCTGTACAAATGGAACTCCAGAACGTACAAGGAGAGAGCCTATGTAGGCAAATCTTGCGAGTTCGCTTTTTTGCGCTATCTCTCCAAAAAGAGGAAGTTTTAAAATAAACGCATCGATAAAATATGCAAATCTCTCATTTTTTGCCCTAAGGAGCATAAAAATGGCGCTAAGAGCAACAAGGGCAAATAAAATCGTACTGAAATGACTGCTGAAAAAATTACCCAATGCTATAACAAATTTCGTCGGCGCGGGAAGCTCTTGATTCATGCTCTCAAATATGCCCGTAATCTGCGGCACAACGAAGGCCAGCATAAAGGATATCATAAGTAAAGAGACGACAATCATAAAAGAGGGATAAGCGAAAGCTCCTTTAATCTCTTTGCGAATTCTCTCCTGCTCCTTTAAAAAGCGTGATAACTCCAAGAGAACCTCGTCAAGTATTCCGCTGTCTTGACTTACCCTAATTGACTCTTTGTAAAATTGAGGCAAAAGCACGATACTTTGAGTCTCAAGAGCGGTATAAAAATCTTTTCCTTCATCCAAATGCGTGCTTAGGGTCGCCAAAAAGAGTTTCATTTTTTTATTTTGCACATAGTGTGTTTGAATGATTTTTAGTGCCGCTACGATACTTATTCCCGATCTGATATACATTGAGAGTTCGCGAGAGAGCAAAGAGAGCTCTTTTGGAGGAATTTTATATTTTGGACTAAATGAAAAGTTCTCAAAAATTGCTTTTGACTCTTCGCTTAGCGTTTCATAGATTATTTTTTTTGCTCTGAGCTTGCTTTTTGCTTCTTCAAAAGAGGAGGCTTCTATCTTGTCTCTGACTTTTTTACCGCCCTCCTCAATGCCTACAAAACGATATATCATCTCATAGCCTTGTTATAGAGCTTCTCTTTGGATTCTATAAACTCCCCAAGCGAATTGTAAAGCATGACATTATCGGTATGGAGGGAAAAATCATACACTTTGTCCTTAAACTTTACCACAATTTGCTCCCCAATCCTGTCTCTGCCCATCTTGTACGAAAAGCAGACTCTCTGCTCAACGCCATTGTTGTCAAAATAGAGCTCTTGTTGATACTCTACAACACCTAAAAGCGGGTCATAACGATATACTTGCACACTCATGTCCAAAAAATCTTCAAAAACTTTCTCAAAATCCTCATTAACCGCACCGTCAACAAAAAGATTGCAACGGCTACAGTCGCCCAAACATAGTAGTTTTATCTGCTTTTCATACTCAATTTTTGTTAAAAAACTCTTGAGATTTTGAAGTGTTACCTTCTCATTTTGAGGCTTTGCAATCTTCTCAAAACTCCCAACCGCCATATTGTAAACAACACCTATAATGGTAACGACAATGAGCAGCTCTATAAGAGAGAAAGCCTTTCTCATAAAAGGTTACTTTTTAACATGTAACTGACCTTGCGCACTTTTGCAAAAACGTTCGCAAAACATCTCGAAAAACTTGTTTTTTCTAAAGAAACTTCGTTTTGTAGCTTTAGGGGGGTTGCAAGGGACATCTATCCCTGCCACTAAAACGGACGCGTTCGTTTTAGTGCGTAACATATGCTACTTGCACTCACTCATTTTTATATCGGCGGCCTCATCTTTGCCACCCTCTTTTTTATCAGCTCCAAGAGAGATAATTTCTACTTTTGAATCATCATTTACGTAGATGAAAGCATTCCCCCATGAATCTTTTGGCAACTTTGCATCTTTAAAGTAACCGCTTGGCGCATAATTTGGGTACTTGCCCTCATCCGGATTTTTAACAAGCGCTTCCAATCCCTCTTCGGTAGAGGGATAGATGCTATTATTCACTTTAAACATATCAAGAGCGCCGTTGTAAATGCTCTTCATTTGAACACAAACAAGATTTCTTTTTGCCTCTTCGCCTTTTCCGGTAAGACTTGGCATAACCATAGCGGCCAACAATCCCAAAATAACAATAACAATCATAAGCTCTATTAGAGAAAAAGCTTTCCTAAAATGCGTACCGCCCATCATACTAAACTACCTTTAATTTTAACCTCTATTTTATATTGGCTGTCCAATACTCTTTAATCATATCTTTAGTCTCTTGCGGAAGAGGAATATAGCCTAATTTCTTAGCGCTCTCGTCACCGTTTTTAAAAGCATAGTCAAAAAATTCTAAGATTTTTTTATTCATCTCAGGCTTCTCTTTTGGAAGAAGAATAAATGTTGCCGCAACAACCGGATATGATGTGTCGCCTTTTTGAAGTGCTAAAACAGAGTAAAAATGATCTTTTACGGTCCAAGTTGCATATTTTGCAGCCGCTTTAAAGTTCTCTTCCGTTGCTTTTACCCATTTGCCGCTTGCAGTTTTTAAGACAGCTGCGCTTAGATTATTTTGTTCTTTATATGCATTTTCGATATAACCTATAGAGTAAGGGGTCTGCTTAATCAAGCTTGTCACACCTTCATTCCCTTTTCCGCCAATACCTACAGCCCAATCAACTGCCTTACCTGTTCCAAAATTATCTTTCCAGTTTTTAGAACTCTTTGTCAAGTAGTATGTAAAATTGTATGTAGTCCCTGATCCATCAGAACGATGAACCACCGTAATCTTTTCGTTTGGAAGATTAAGACCTTTGTTATCAGCCATAATAGCTGGGTCGTTCCATGAAGTAATTTTTCCCGCAAAAATATCTGCAACCACTTCATTGCTAAGTTTTAGGGTCTCATCTGCAATCCCCTCTACATTAAATGCAACTACAATTGAGCCAATAACTGCAGGAAACTGTAAAAGCTTGTTTTTTGAGAGTTTTTTCGTATCTAACGCCTCATCTGATGCACCGAAATCAACTACTCTTTTAGCAATCTGCTTGATTCCGCCGCCAGAACCGATTGACTGGTAGTTCACAAGATTCTCCGTCTCTTTTTTATAGTTAAATGCCCAATCATAATAAAGTGGAGCCGGGAAAGTTGCACCCGCCCCGCTTATCTTATCGGATGCGAACGAAGAACTAATTGACGCTGCACTCACTAAAGCAGCTAAAGCTAATCTCTTTAACATTTGTTTTCCTTTTTGAATGTTTGCGAAATTATAATTGCTCCGTATTACAAGATGATTACAAACCATATCATTTATAGATGCCCGTAAGAGGCAATAAGACGTTATTTTATCTGTTAAATTTACTTTTACTATTTCTAGGCCTAGATATTTTATATTCAGCTTGGAATATTCAGCATTACAACTAACTTCTTTTCTTTAAGATTTTATTAATAAAGGGCATATCTAAAAACTCACTTTTAGACTGCCAATCTTAACAATTGAGTTGACTAGACTTCTTTTATAGCCTTTTTTTAGATTGCTTCACTTTGTTCGCAATGACTGTCATGTGCCAAGAAGCTTGCGACGAAGCAATCTAGTTTTTGTCAAGCGAACTCTAAAATCGGTTGGTTGAGTTTAAAAAAATCACTCCCCTTCTGAAGTAAACTTAAAGTAACTCTCCATGGCGATTGCCTCATCTCTGCCGAAGATAACGACCTCTTTATCGACTTCTATTTCACTTGCACCTATCTTATCCGGGTACTCAACAAAGTTTAAGATGTGCTTGAGAGTGTTAAGCCTTGCCTTTTTCTTGCTATCGCTTTTGATAACAGTCCACGGTGCTACATCTGTGTGCGTTGCGCTAAGCATCATATACTTTGCCAAAGCGTACTCATCCCAAAGTTCTTGCGCTTTGAGGTCAACAGCAGAGAGTTTGTACTGCTTAAGCGGGTCTTGCTCTCGTTTAGTAAATCGTCTTGCTTGCTCCTCTTTTGTGACTGAGAAGTAAAATTTAAAAATTTTGATATCATCTTCTACAAGCATCTTCTCAAAAAGCGGTGCATCTTTAAGAAATTTACTCTGCTGTCTTTGTGTACAAAAACCCATAACAGGCTCTACCATCGCCCTGTTGTACCAGCTTCGATCAAAAAGGACTATCTCTCCGGCACTTGGCAGATGTTGCGCATATCTTTGAAAATACCACTGCGTCATCTCTTGGTCACTTGGCTTAGGAAGTGCCACCACTCTAGCACCCCTTGGGTTAAGATGCTCTGTGATTCGCTTAATCACTCCACCCTTTCCGGCGGCATCTCGACCCTCAAAAATCATTAAAACCTTCAATCCCTTCTCTTTAACATGGTTTTGAAACTTCAGAAGCTCAATTTGGAGTTTTTCAAGCTCCTCTTCATATAAAAGCGTCTCCTCTTTTACCCATACGCGTACTTTGCCGTCTTTACTCTCTTCTCTCCTATCTCTATCTAATTTTCTTCTGTCGCTATTTGTTTCTCTTTGCTCTTTCATAAATGTTCCTTTTAAATTCTGTATTTATAATTTGTATAAGTATATAAACAATCAACTTGATAAACACTTACGGCTATTTCAGCCGCTTCGTAATCTTTTTGTAATCAAAAAAATATAGAATGCCGAAATTTTTTACTGGAGCACGCGGTTGAATAACATAATTGACAAATTTTTTGCCAACGCGACAAGATTGATAGCGTTTGGTATACTGCTTCTTGTCGCTTGGATTTTTACCATACTTTTTGAACACTCCCTAGAGTCCATAGAAGCATTTGGATTTGATTTTATTACCGAAGATAAGTGGGCGCCAAACTTAGAAAAATTTGGAGCTCTTCCTGCCATTTACGGTTCTGTAGTTTCCACTTTTTTGGCTATGATTTTAGCAATTCCGGTCGCAATAGGCATCGCTATATTTTTAAGTGAAATTGCACACGCAAAACTAAAATCTTCCGTGGGTGTCTCCATAGAACTTTTAGCCGCAATCCCATCCGTTGTATACGGGATGTGGGGGCTTTTTTACTTTGTTCCGATTGCTCGCGACATCTTTGGCGGCATTGGAATTAGCATGTTAACGGCCGGCATAGTTCTCTCAATTATGATTCTCCCGTTTATGGCGGCAGTAACCCGTGATGCTATGAACACGACTCCCGACATTTTAAAAGAGTCTGCATATGCACTTGGCGGAACAAAATGGGATGTTATCAAAGATGTCATTATCCCTTACGCCAAAGCCGGAATAATAGGCTCGTTTATTTTGGCTTTGGGACGTGCAATCGGCGAGACGATGGCGGTTACGTTTGTTATGGGTAATGTTCATAAAATCTCAACAGACTTAACGGAGCCGGCAACCTCAATTCCTGTAACGTTGGCAAATGAGTTTGCGGAGGCTGACAGTGGACTTTACTACTCATCTCTCTTTGAGCTTTCGCTTCTACTTCTTGTCGTAAGTTTTACAATTATCTCAATATCAAAATTCTACTTTTTGCGTAGAAGAGGGGCTGGACAATGACGCATACTCAAAAAAGAATTGTAACAAACAAAATTATAATGGTTCTCTCCACACTCTCTGCTATCGTTGGCATAGGTTTTTTATTTTGGATACTTGGCGTGCTTATAACAAACGGCATAGATGCACTTAACATGACCATTTTCTTAAACGAAGGAGCACCTCCCGGAAATGAATACGGAGGTCTTAAGCACGCTCTTATCGGGCAACTTATCCTTGTTGCCTATGCGACTCTTTTTGGCGTTCCGCTTGGCGTTATGGCAGGAACATACTTAAGCGAATATGGTCTGAAATCAAAAGTTGCAGAGATTATCCGAGATGTATCTGACATTATGATGTCGGCTCCCTCTATCGTAATCGGCGCTTTTGTCTATGCAATCGTTGTGGCACCGGCAGGTCATTTTAGCGGCTGGGCAGGTTCTATCGCACTTACCATCATTATGCTCCCGATTGTTTTAAGAACAACCGATGACATGTTGCAGCTGGTTCCGTCAACTCTTCGCGAAGCCGCTTTTGCTCTTGGCGCACCGAAATATAAAGTGATTACACAAGTTGTTTATCGCGGTGCAAAAGCGGGAATCTTGACGGGCATACTTCTTGCTGTTGCTCGCGTGGCGGGAGAGACTGCACCGCTTCTCTTTACATCGTTTAACGACAATTTTTTAAATACCGACATGAGCCAACCGATGGCCTCGCTCACTGTTACGATGTACAACTACGCAACTAGTCCGTATGAAGATTGGCAAAAGCTTGGCTGGGCGGCGGCGTTTATTTTAAGCATGTTTATCTTGACGCTAAACATTTTAGGAAGACTATTTTTACTCAAAAAGAGAGGTAAACAGTAATGGCAACAATCATTGATATAAGCGAAGAAAACGCACTAAAAGTAAAAAATTTTGAGTTTACGTATGCGGGGACCGATGCGCCAAGCATTAAAAAACTCACCATGCCAATAGCAAAACACAGCATTACGGCATTAATAGGACCATCAGGGTGCGGCAAAACGACGCTTCTTAGAAGCTTTAACCGTATGCATGACCTCTATCCGGGAAACAAATACAGCGGAGAGATACTGTTTAAAGAAAGAAATATATTAAATCCTAAAGAGGATTTGATAAAACTCAGAATCCAGATAGGAATGATTTTTCAAAAACCGACGGCTTTTCCTATGAGCATATTTGACAACGTGGCTTATGGACTTAGACTTCAGGGACTCAAAAACAAAACTGAACTCCAAGGCAGGGTTGAAAAAGCGCTTCAAGACGCTGCAATTTGGAATGAGGTAAAAGATAGACTAAAGCATGATGCAAACGGACTATCAGGCGGGCAGCAGCAAAGATTATGTATCGCTAGAGCTGTTGCGGTTGAACCGGAAGTTTTACTCTTTGACGAGCCGACTTCCGCACTTGATCCAATTTCAACCGCCGGAATTGAAGAGTTGCTGGTTGAGCTAAGAAATAAAGTCTCGATTATTATTGTTACGCATAATATGCAGCAAGCTGCTCGTGTGAGTGACTATACAGGGTTTATGTATCTTGGCGAATTGGTAGAACTGGGACGCACCGAAGAGCTTTTTGTAACACCAAAAGAGAGACTGACAGAAGAGTACATTACAGGTAAATTCGGTTGATTATTTATGCGGATAAATAGTGGAAATATAAAATCATATGGCACGAATGTGTCAAGCTTCAGTGCCATAGCGGCTAGCGAAACAAAAGGTACGAGTTCCTTTTGTGGACAAATCAGGGAAAAGGTTCCCTTAAATTTATGAAATAAATTAAAGGAAAAGAATATGGGATCAAAATATCATGAAAAAATAAATACAATTAGAGATAAATTATCACTTCTGTTAAGCGACATTATAGCGGCTGACGAGCTTTCATTAGAGGCGTTTAAACTCTCTGATGTAGCCAAATTCAAAGAGGTTGAGACAATTCTTAATAAAATTGGAATGAAAGGAGATGATATTGATAATGAAATTATCAAAACTTTCGCTCTTTTTGGACCTGAGGCAAAAGAGCTTCGCTTTTTAATAGCTTACTTAAAGATGACGAACGAAATCGTAAGCATAGGCGAAGGAGCAAAAAAGTACGCTAAAAGAATGAGTGAGCATACAAAAAGCGGATGTGATTTAGAGCCGTTTAAACCAAGCATAGTACTTCTTCACAAAAGTAGCGTGAATGCCCTAAAATATATCTTAGAGTGTTTCACAAAAAGCGAAGATTGTAACCATGAAGATAACTACAGAAAAGTTCTTGTTGAAGAGAGCATGAACGATGATCTGTTTTCTGTTCTTGAAAAAGAGATACTCAATAAAATTATTGATGAAAAAGAGTTTTCAACAGAGTATGTAAAAGTGCTCGGTACACTTAGAAAGCTAGAGAGGTCATGTGATAGAAGCGTTAATATTGCAAACTTGATGATGTATGCTGAGAGAGGCGGAGAGATACAACTCTTTAAATAGTTGATTAAATTTTAATCAACTATTTTCATTTTTTTCACTATATTTTTGGATATACTACACGTTATTAAATTTAGGGAGAGAGAAATGGGAAAATTCGTAAACGACATAAAAGAATTTTTTACTTTTTGTGAAGAAAATGATGTTAAATATGTAGATTTGAGATTTACAGACTTAAAAGGCACGTGGCACCATGTTACGTATAGAGCAAGTGCGGTAAATGAAGGGAATTTAACAAACGGTTTTCCATTTGATGGCTCATCAATAGACAAATGGCAACCGATTAACAAATCGGATATGCTTTTAAAAGCCGATGTTCCTACTGCATTTTTAGATCCTTTCACGGCTGACCCTACTATAATTGTTATTTGTGATGTTTACGACATTTACAAAGGTCAGATGTATGAAAAATGTCCTCGTTCAATCGCAAAAGCTACACTTAAACACGCCGAGTCTTTAGGCATAGCTGACGCTGCATATTTTGGACCGGAAAATGAGTTCTTTGTATTTGATGACGTAAGATTTATCGATAACATGAACGAAGCTGGATACAGAATCGACACTGAAGAGGGTGAGTGGAACTCAAACACAAACTATAAAGACGGCTACAACACTGGTCACCGCGGTGGAGTAAAAGGTGGTTACTTTCCGGTAGCTCCTATTGATACACAAGTAGATTTAAGAGCGGAGATGATGGACGTGCTTGAACAAGTTGGTCTTGAAGTTGTTTTGGGCCACCACGAAGTTGCACAAGGTCAAGGCGAAATCGGTATCGTTTTCTCTGACATAATCGGTGCAGCAGACAATGTACAAAAACTAAAATATGTTATCAAAATGGTCGCACACCTAAACGGTAAAACTGCTACATTTATGCCAAAGCCTCTTTTTGGAGACAACGGAAACGGTATGCACGTTCACCAATCACTATGGAAAGAGGGCAAGAACCTTTTCTATCAAGAAGGTAACTATGCTAACCTTTCAGAGATGGCTCTTCACTATGTCGGCGGTATTTTCAAGCATGCAAAAGCTGTTGCGGCACTTACAAACCCCTCAACTAACTCATACAAGAGACTTATTCCTGGATTTGAAGCACCTTCAATTCTTACATACTCTATGCAAAACCGTTCTGCATCATGCCGTATTCCTTACGGTGCAGGCGAAAAAGCTACTCGTATCGAGATGAGATTTCCAGACTCTACCGCATGCCCATACCTTGCATTTGCCGTTATGATGATGGCGGGACTTGACGGTATCAAAAACAAAACTGTTCCCGTCGGTCCAATGGATGAGGATCTATTTGAGCTTACTCTTGATGAGATTCGTGAAAAAGGCATCCCTCAAATGCCTCACACTTTAAGAGAGGCAACAGAGGCGCTTATTGCAGACAACGCATTCTTAAAACCTGTATTTTCCGATGTGTTTATAGATGACTACCAGCACTACATGTTCGAGAGACAAATTTGGCCGGACGAGAGACGTCCGACAGCTTATGAGTTCAAAACAACTTATAGCTGCTAGAACACAATTTTTCCAGAAAAAAGCTTGCCCCTTTTAGAGTGGAAAAACCTCAAAAAATTTATTATATCCCGCTTTTTTTGCGGGATTACCTCCCCTTTTAAAACAATCAAGTAACCAAATTTTGCTATAATTCGCTTCACAATAATAGTATGTAAGAGTGCATTATTGAAATTCAAGTTTAAAGGTATATTATGAAAAATATTCCCCAGGGGAAATATCGCCCCTATTCAAAAATAGATTTGCCTCAAAGAAAATGGCCTGACAATACAATAACAAAAGCTCCAAAATGGTGCAGTGTGGATTTGCGTGACGGCAATCAAGCACTTATAAACCCGATGGACATGACTAAAAAACTATCTCTCTTTGCACTCTTACTAAAAATCGGATTTAAAGAGATTGAAGTCGGCTTTCCATCCGCTTCTAAAGTAGAATTTGATTTTTTACGCCACCTTGTTGATGAGTCTCTTATCCCTGATGACGTAACTATACAAGTCTTAGTTCAAGCAAGAGAGCATCTTATAGCTAAAACCTTTGAAGCGCTTAAAGGCGTAAAAAAAGCTACAGTGCATCTTTACAACTCAACGTCAACCGCTCAAAGAAAGATGGTTTTTCAAAAATCAAAAGAGGAGATTATCGCTCTTGCACTAGAGGGTGTTGATTTGGTCAAAAAGTATGAGAAAAAACATGACGGAGAGATATTTTTAGAGTATTCGCCCGAGAGTTTTACGGGAACCGAACTTGAGTTTGCTGCAGAAATATCCAATGCGGTAACAGCGAGATGGGGAATTGGCAGCAACAGAAAAGTGATTATCAATCTTCCTGCAACGGTAGAGATGTCGACTCCAAACGTTTACGCCGACCAGATTGAGTGGATGAGCCAACATTTGCATAACCGCGAAAATGTCATCATCTCAACGCATACGCATAACGACAGGGGAACAAGCGTAGCTGCAACGGAGTTAGCACTTTTAGCGGGTGCAGACAGAGTCGAGGGAACACTTTTGTGTAACGGCGAGAGAACTGGAAATGTGGATATCATCACGCTTGCACTTAACATGACAACGCAGGGTGTTGAGTCAAACCTTGACTTTAGCGATGTAAATGAGGTCTTAGAAATCGTTGAGAGATGCACGGAGATAGAGACTCATGTGCGTCACCCTTATGTCGGAGAACTTGTCTACACGGCATTTTCAGGCTCACATCAAGATGCTATAAACAAAGGTTTGGCTTACAGAAAAGCTCACAATGAGGTCTTTTGGGAAGTTCCTTATTTGCCTATCGACCCTGAGGATGTAGGAAGAAGCTATGAGAGCATTATCCGCATCAATTCGCAATCGGGTAAAGGCGGAGTTGCATATATACTAGAGAAAAACTTCGGTTATCAGCTTCCAAAAGCGATGCATCCCGAAGTAGGCAAGCTTGTTCAAGACGTAAGCGATAAAAAAGGGCAAGAACTTACCGCTGAGGAGTTGTTTGAGATTTTTAACGAAAACTACTTTAAAGTAAAAGAGCATATTTCACTGGTAGATTTTACGGTCTCTTCGATAAAAGGCGTCTCAAAATGCACTCTAACCTACTTCCATGAGGGTATAGAAATTGTAGCAGAGGGGGAAGGAAACGGACCTGTCGATGCATGCAAAGATGCTTTGATGAAAAACTATAAAAATGAGTTTTCTATCAACTCATATTTTGAACACTCTTTTGGAAACAAAAGCTCTGCAAAAGCTATAGCTTACATAGAGATAGAGACAAAAGATACCCTCTCATGCTTTGGTGTCGGCGCAGACAACGATATAGCTACGGCTTCTGTAAAAGCGCTCTTTTGCGCATTAAACAGGGCATTTTATTAGATTTGAACGCCAAAGGAAATAACTTCTTTGGCATCAAAACGATAAACTCCATTTAAAAAAGTAGCTGTTTTTATACGCTCCAAATTCACTTTCACTCTTGCCGTTATATATCTGTGCGCCAAGCGTAAAACTGTTGTAATCATTGAGTGTATAGTTCAAACTAGGCGATATAAAGCGCGAATTTTTATCTGCGAAACTCTCTATATAGAGCAGCGAAGCATCTAAAAAGAGGTTAAAAGTATAAGCAATGCTGACTCCGCCGTAAAAGTTTGAATTAAGTAGATTTGATAATATATCTGAATTAAGATTTAAAAGCGTCTCTTCGTAAGTAAAATCTTTTGAGCTGTAAATCGTCTCAAATACCAATGTGATACCGTTTACAAAACCGTACTCAGCGCCCACAATTCCTTGAAAAAACTCCAGCTCATACTCTTGATTGAGAACATTAAAAAGAGTACTTTTTATATATCCCGCTTCACTTCTTAACTCTACGCCCGTATCTGCAAGATTACCCTCTATCTCATAGGCAAACATCTTTGTTTTATCGGAGTAGACAATATTTACTCCGACATCGGCAAAACCGAGGTACCCTTTATAGCCTCCTCTATACTTAAACTTTTTTTCTGAGTTTTGGCTTGCTACGAGAGTGACATGTGAAGTATCGCTTAGGTGTCTGACGTATGATAGAGCGCTTACTCCGTAAATCTCATCCGGTTCTATCGCGTAGCTGTTTTTTGGGTTAAATATATTTGTAGGCGTCCATATCCGCCCTACTCCCATGGAGATATTTTGCAGACCTGCCACCGCTCTGTTTTTTGCATCCTCATAACCGACATAAGCTCTATAGAATTTTGCATACATTGCTCCATTGCCGTAATCTTTAAAATTTGTCTGCGTACTAAAAAAAGTATCTGAGCGGGAATTTTTCAAGTACGTGAAACTATTTGAGTCTGTGTAGGCATCTCCAAAATAGTTTACCACGTCACCGATTACGCTTTCAAAATAGCCCTCATGTAAATAATCCAAATAGAGCCTAAATCTATTGTAATTGTACTCTTGTCTCTTCTCTTGCAGGTGAATATTTGAACCTTGAGAAACTGTAATGTTCGTATTTGTCACTCTGTAATTCACGTCTCCAAAGAGTACTCCGCCAAAAAAAAGCAGAAGAAAAAGTGATTTTTTACATTTCATTATCATCCACTATTGCCCCGTCATTTAGCGTAACAATTCTTCTGACACTCTCCATAATAAGTTCATCATGTGAAGCAAAAAGAATACTAACCCCCTCTTTTTCGTTAAGCTCTCTCATCATGTTCATAAGAATTTTGGAGTTGTTGGAATCAAGATTTGCCGTCGGCTCGTCTGCTAAGATGATTTTTGGTTTTGCCGCGACCGCGCGCGCGACTGCGACTCTTTGCTGCTGCCCTCCGCTTAGAGCATTTGGAAGCGATTTTAGCTTATTGTCAATCTCTAGAAGCGTTGCTACTTCCAAAACTCTTTGCTTTATCTCTTTATCGCTAAAGCCGCGGAGTCTCATCACAAAACCTATATTTTCCTCGACATTTAGAACCGGTATAAGGTTATATGCCTGAAAAACAAATCCCAACTCATTTAGCCTCAGCGTCGTGCGCGACTCCTCATCCAAAGAACCTATCTCTTTGTCTTGAAGATATATCTTGCCGCTATCGCAACTATCAAGTGCGCCTATAATATTTAAAAGCGTAGTTTTGCCGCATCCCGAAGATCCGCCAAAAAGGGTAAACTCTCCCGCTTCTATACTAAGATTTATATCGCGAAGCGCATGAACCTCTCTAGGTTCGCCCTTAAAAAAGTACTTGTTTACATTTTGTAACTTTATCATTTCTCAGCCTTGATTACTTCTATGGGATTGAGTTTTTTTATCTTTCTTAGCGGGATAATTACACTAAATATAGATGCAGCCATAATCGCGCCCAAAGTGGTTGTAAAGTAAGAGACTTTTATGGTGGCGTATATTACCGCCTCATAACCCCACGTCGCTAAAGCATCGGAAAATGCGCTTAAATCTATGCCGTAATGCTCAAGATAGGTAAGCAAAACAGCTCCTAAAACCGCTCCGCTGAGATATCCTAGAACTCCTATAACTATAGACTCTAAAAATATCTGAAGTCTTATATATTTGTAGTGCATCCCCACGCTTATCATGATTCCAAATTCGCGGACTCTATCCAATATGGAGACATACATGACGCCGAAAATCCCTATGAATACGACTCCCATAACTATTAGAAATGTTACCGAATTAAATATAATCATCAAATCCTGCATCTGTTTTATCATAGGCTGCAACTCTAAAAAACTTTTGACATCAAGATTTGCAAATGCTATCTTAAGTTTGCCGTAAAGCTCTTTATCTTCACCTCTGATAGCAATCTGCATAGCATTTTTGGAGTCGGTTCCTAGAAATTTATGCAGCTGATTGATATCTATGAAAATAGCGCTGTTGTCAAGGGAGATATTTGTTGTCTGAACAATGGCTCTAACGTAAAGCGCTATAGAGTTTATCTCTCCTCTTATATCCTGTGTGGAAAAAACAACCTTTGAACCCACCCCGACTTTGAGTGTTTTTGCAAGTTCTATCCCTACGATAGCACCCTGTTTTTGCAAATCTATACTGCCCTCTTTCAAAAACTCGCTAAACTTTCCAAAACGCTCCTCCGCTTGTAAATCTATGCCGACAACGGATGCAAACGATGATTTTCTCGCAGTTGAGAGAAGCCCTTCTGCTTTTACTCTTAAAACAACCGCTTGGGCGCCTTGCATATTCTCTATTTGTGCTTTTATCTCATCTGCATTTTTTATCATATATGCTAAATCTTTGTTTATTCTATACTCTTTTGCAAAGATGCTGATATCCCCGCTATCACTTCTTTTGTTCTTGTCTACCATGTTCTCGACCATGCCGTCGTAAATACCTTCTATAGCAAGCATCATGCTCATGCTCACCGCAATCATAATGATAACTAGAAGCGTTCGGGAACGTCTTAAAAATGAGTTTTTCCACGCCAGTTTTAGTATGAGCTTATACATGTCTTGTCGCCTCAATCGGTCTAAATGAGTTTATGTACATGTAAGGGTACAAAATGCTCAAAAAATTCAGCAGATAGATAACTCCGACATTCCAACCGATAGTAAATAGATTATAATCAAATGGTATCTCATCTGAGACGATTCCGTAATCCTTGTACATGTCGGCAATCCCATCTATAACGATAGGATTTATATTATAATAGTAACAGATATAAGCGGCAATCGGCGTTGCCAAAAGAGTTGCAAAGATAGAAAGCAGAGCAATTTCATAAAAAAGAAGCAAGAAAATGTTTCTTTTTGAAAGCCCTATACAACGCAAAACACCAAACTCTTTTATGCGAGAGCTGACATTTACAAAACCGTAAATCATAATCACAAAAAAGATTACAACCATAAACAAAGAGAGGGAGATATACCCAAAAACTGCATCAATTTCCATAATCTCAACCATGCTCTTCATAAGCGTCTTCCATGTAAGAGACTCCAGATTTTCATCATCAAGCATTGAGATGATTTGCTCATTTACCTTGTCTGCATCCTCTATATTTTTCAGCTTTAGAGTTATATAAGAAGCTCTGTTTTTTGCATTCATCAACTCATCAAAATAACTTCTTGCAACAAACGAGGTACTTGAATCAAACTCAAACGAGCCTGTTTTAAATACTCCGCATACCTTAAACATATCAGCCGCAAAAGAGCCGTCACTTGCACTCCCGATAAAAGCAACCTCATCGCCGATGCCTAGCTTTAGTTTTTTAAGCAGTTCTGCGCCAATGTAAATACAGTTTGCAGAGCCCTCGTCCAAAAAAGAACCCTCTATAAGCGCCGACTCAAGAGAGCTTAAAAGCTTCTCCTTGTTTGGCTCTATCCCCGCTACCATAGAGGCAGCTGAGTACTCCTTGTTTGAGAGCAGACCGTATGTCTCATACCTTGGACTGTACTCCTCAATAGCATCTATTTTTTCAAGTTTATCCGTAATGGCTTTAACGTCTTGTATAAGATATTCGTTGCCGCCGATATCACGATAATCTTTACGATAAATCTCTATAGCGCCTGTATAGATTTTTAGCGAATTTTCAAGCATGGAGTTATGTGAACCGTCTTGCAGAGATATATAGAGTATAAAAAGCATCGTCGATACAAATGTCAAAACAGCCGTTGCGATGGAGCGTCCTTTGTAAAAGAGAATGTTTTTAAATGCAAGTTTAAACATTTCTGCTCATCCTACTTTGAAAATCTCTTCAAGGCGCTTTTTGTAAAGTACTCTTCTGATATTTTCGTATCATACTCGACCTCTTCTAAAATCATCTCCGTGTACCTGCCCTCAGTATCGCTTGATTGTACCCTCCAGTAGGTCGGGATATAGTAATTGCCGACCTTTTTTACATCTTTATAGATAAAATATCTTACCTCTTTACCCTCTTCATCGTAAAATATATCTTTGTGAGATGTGTAGGTCGTAGTGTCTATATTAAGAGTGATTTTTCCCCAGACCACGGGAGCATTCTCTTTTGGCGTAAGTTCAATTGTTACTACACTGCCCTCTCTTTTAATGATTTTTGGCTCATAATCCTCTACAATCGAACTCTGTTTTACCATATCATCGTTTGTTATATCGCTTCCCATCCATTTTTGAAGCATCATGGAGGGCGGTATTTTTATGATTCTCTCTATCTTTGGAACATACTGCCACATCTCTCTATCCAGACTCAAAAAGGTGATTCCTTCATCTTTTGGAGGATATATAATTTTTACAAAGCTCTTTTTTGTTCCCTGCGAATAACTCTGCATCTTCATAACACGTTCATGCCCCATAGAGACTATCTTCATGTTTAACTTCATATAGATATTTTTGCCTCTGAAGTTTTCATCAAGTTTTTTTATTATCTCATGCGCCTCATCAGCTGCTAAATCCAACATAAATATAAAAACTATTAAAATAATCTTGCTCATATTTGATTTTACTATCAATTTTCTTTAGTATAAATTATTTCAATCCTGAAGCACCACATCGCTAATCTTCTGCTAATGAAGTGCTAACGTATTTATGCGATACTTTTACTATTAAAACATAAGGATTAAAAAATGAAAACAGTTAAGTTAAGTGCAGTTTTATTGCTGTTTGGAAGCTTGAGCTCTCTCTTCGCAGAAGTCGATATAGATGCCCAAATTGAGGCTTTGAAGAGTGCAACTCCGCAAGAGAGAGTCATACTTATGAATGAGTTTAAAACAACTCTATCCACTCTTAGCCAAGAAGAGAGAGAAGAGACTATCAAGCAGTTTCAATCAAGAATGGATATTGAAAACAAACAGATGCGGTCCAAAGAGATAATCAGAGAGAGAGCCGGTGTAAATCAGATGGATGAAGTTGGAGAGAGACAAGAAAATCAAAGAATGAATCAAAATCAGGTGGGTTCTCAGTTTATCCAGCAAAACCCAAACATTACACCTGATGCAAGCGGCACTCCAAATAGATTTATGAACAAGTAACACCATACGAAAAATAAAAAATGCAGTACTGACGAGTGCGGCAAAAGGACACAAATGTTTAAAAAAGCGCTTTTTATCATAATGGCAGCGTCGCTTCTCTTGGCTTATAGCGACTACGATATGGACGGCGTTAAGGATGCCATTGACAAATGCCCAAACACTTCATTTAACGAGCTAGTTGATATAGAAGGATGCACTATAAAAGTACTAGGTAACGAACACCACTTCAGTATTATATACGGCATAGGTCTATCCGAGGCAGATTATGTCACGGTTAGAAACTCAGGCACTCTTACGCAAAGTTTGCAAATAGATTACTACTACCAAAACTTCTCTTTCCAAGCCAGCACTTCATACTACGACTCTGATGAAGAAAGCGGGCTAAATGATTCATTTATAGGGGTATATTACAAACTCTCTCCATCAAACGAACTGACTTTGAGAATTGGGAGCGGGGTTCTTCTTCCAACTTACGACACCGAACTTGACAACAACAATATGGACGTAGTTACAAGTGCAAGTTTTAGCTACATGTTGAAAAAAATAAACCTATTTGGAAACTACAGCTACACTATGGTTAACGATAATGATATTTTGGGGATAGTAACATATCAAGATACGCACTCATACAGCGGAGGTGCTGGATTTTACGCACTTAATGACCTCTATGTAAGCAGCTACTATACAGCAAGTAACAGCATCTACAAAGATACAGAGGAGATAGAGACTCTCTCTTTTTACGTTTTTTACGCAATAGACGCAAACTGGTTTACGACTTTTAGCTACTCACACGGCTTGAGTAACAGTGCAAGCGACAGCGCACTTACGCTTCGCATTGGATACAACTTCTAAAAAAGAAGCTCCTCTTCGGCTTTGACTTCCGTATCTGCGCGCGGAGGTTTTGAGATATTGCTAAAATACTCTTTTTCACCACCCATGTCAACCTCAATTATTCCCTCTGGTTTTTCAAATTTTCTCTGAATCTGAGGGTAGAGCTTTAAAAGGCTATCATAATACATCGCAAAAGCTGGTCCTGCGATTCTACCACCCGTCTCAACTCTATGCATCGGCGAGTTATCGTCATTTCCAAACCATACAATCGTCTCAACGGTTGGCGAATATCCTGCAAACCAGCCGTCCATATTATTATTTGTAGTTCCGGTTTTGCCTGCAATATCTATCCCTTTTACCTTTGCAGACCTTCCTGTTCCTCTCTCTACAACATCTTTTAATATCGTAGTCATTATATAGGCCTGTGTAGGCTCAGTTATAAAGCGACTCTGCTCTTTTTTCTCATAAACAATTTTGCTACCTTTTTCTATATAGCGGATAAGCTGTGGCTCAACCTGAATACCGCCGTTTGCAAAAGAGGTGTAGTATTTTGCGAGCTGAAGAGGCGAGAGCGTGATACTTCCAAGAGCTATCGATAAGTCGGGCGGAAGATTTGCGATACCGAACTTTTTAAGTTCTTTTTGAAGCTGTGAGAGTCCTATATCGTTTACAAGATTGATGGTAGCAAGGTTTCTTGAGTGCACAAGCGCTTCTCTTAGACTCAGTATGCCCTTGTAGTTCTTCTCATAATTTTTCGGCTGCCACTTCTGCTCTTCGCCGTCTTTTTCATAAGTATAGGTTCTTGAGATATCCACAAGCTCTGTTGCCCCAGAGTAGCCCAAATCAACCGCAACCTGATAGATAAACGGCTTAAACGCCGAACCTGGCTGACGGCGGCCCTGCGTTGCTCTGTTATATGAGCTCTTTTTATAATCAACGCTTCCCACAAGAGCTAAAATGTCTCCAGTTTTTGACTCAATCGAGATAAGTGCACCATTTAAAAGTTTCGGATTTATCATCGAGTCATTTCTGTCGCCGATGTTTGCTCTCATCCTTGCAATAGATGTGTCGTAGGCATATTTTAGCGATTTTTCTCCCGCCTCCTGAAGTCCCATATCTATTGTCGTATATATCTCATATCCGCCGGTTTTCATATCTTTTATGCCAAGCTCTACAACTTTTCTTGCTACCTCATCTACAATAAATGGAGCGCTGTTTTGCGTCAGCGTATCATCATATACTTTTGGGTTCTCAAGCAAAGAGGCGCTGTGCGTTTCATCGTCTATCCAGCCAAGAGCGTGCATTCTTGAAAGTACGCGGTTAGCCCTGCCCATTGATATCTCATAGTTTTTTGTAGGAGCAAATGTACTTGGCGCCTTTGGCAAACCTACGAGCAATGCCATCTCTTTTAGAGTCAGCTCGGCTAAATTTTTATGAAAATATCCGTCTGCTGCTGTCTTTATCCCGTAATATCCGTGGCCGAAATATATCTCGTTAAGATAACGCTCAAGTATCTGCTCTTTTGTGAGAATACTCTCTACTTTTAGCGCGTATATAAGCTCTTTTATTTTTCTTGATATCTTCTTCTCTCTAGTTAAGAGTCTGTTTTTAACAAGCTGTTGCGTAATCGTGCTGGCACCCTCAACCATTTTTCTTGCTTGAACATCTTTTATGAGAGCCCTAAATATTGCATCGACATTTATACCGGGATGTTCAAAAAAAGTAGTATCTTCTATTGCCAAAAGCGCTTCAATAATCCTTGGCGGAATCTCATCAAAGGGTGCATAGTATCTATGTTCGCCCTCAAAAATGTTTGCAATCTTCTCGCCATTTTTATCATAAATTCTTGTAGTTACCGGCGGGTTATACTCAACTAGAGTGTCAATGTTATACTCCTCTTGAGTAAAATAGTAGCCAACAAGCGCAAAAGGAGACAATACTCCAAGCAGCAGCAGAGTAAAAAATAAATTTCTAACAATTCTCATATTCTAAAATTCCTGTTTGCAAAATTTGCATCTATTAAAATCTTTGTGTATTCTTGTTTTGGGTTATGGAGTATATCCTCCATCTTCCCCTCTTCAACGACTTTGCCCTCTTTTATAACGCAGATATCTTCACATAAAATTTTAGCAGAACTCATATCGTGCGTCACAAAAAGTATCTTAAAGCCAAACTCTCTTTGTAACTCTTTTAAAAGTTCTAGTATCATAACCCTTGTTTTTGGATCAAGCGCCGTTGTCGGCTCATCAAGCAAAATAAGCTCAGGCTCGCAGCTTAGCGCCATCGCAATTACAACACGCTGAAGCTGACCGCCTGAGAGTTCCGGCGGGAACCTCTCCAAGAGCTCCATATCCAGCCCGACTTGGGAGAAGAGCTTCTCAACTTTTGGCAACTCTACAAAAAATTGCTTCTTGATTTTTGTAAGAGGAGAGAGCGCGGTAAAGGGATTTTGAGGAACAAAAGCCAAACTTTTCCCAGCTACCAACTCAAAACTGTTTTCATACTCCAGCTCCAACTTCATACTGCTTGGCAACATTCCAAGAAGAGCCTTAATACTCAAGCTTTTGCCGCTTCCGCTCTGCCCGACAAGCGCTAGCGAAGAGGGGATATTAAACCCGATATCAACCAGACACTTCTCGTCAATCGTTATTCGCAGTTTTGAGATATTCATTTTTTTATTTTAGCCAAATTTATACACAACTCTCTTAAGCTTTCGCAACTCTCGCCTACTCTTGCGATAAGGCGTATGATAGCGCGCTCTACGGTGGGCTGTCTGATGGCGCCAACCGCAAACCCGAGATTTTTAAGCTCATCGCGAATCTCTATGACTTTTTTATTGTCGTTTATAAGAATAGGAGCAATGAGACCCTCTATTTTTATGCCAAGCTCCTCATAAACTATCTCTTGACGCTTTTTAATCTCGCTCTTTAAAAGCTCACGGTTATTTAACATGTACTTCAGTGCATTATGTGCCAAAAGAGTGTCATAAAGAGATAGAGAAGTGGCGTAGATAATTGGTTTTGCACGGTTTATCAGATACTCTATAATATGCTCAGAAGCCAAAATAAAAGCGCCGAAACTCCCATACGCTTTGCCGAGCGTTCCCATCTTTATGTAGTTTGGTTTTATGGGAATGTTATAGTGGTCAAAAATACCCATAAGGTTTTTCCCTATAACTCCACTGCTGTGCGCCTCGTCAACTATTAAAATAGCGTCATGCCCATCCGCAATCTCAAATATATCTTTATGAACCAAGTCACCGTCCATCGAGTAGATGCCCTCAACTGCGATAATCTTTCTCTTTGCTTCTGTTTTTTTAAGCAATTTTTTCAACTCATCCATATTGTTATGGGCAAAAAATTCAACATTTACACTCTTTATATTTGACGCCAAAACTCCTGAAGCATGGTACTTCTCATCCATAAAGAGCACATCGCCTCGTCTTACAAGAGCTTCGATAAGCGCAATATTTGCATTAAATCCGCTCCCGAGTATCACACCCTCGTCAAAACCGTTTGCCTCACAAAGTGCCTGCTCAAAATCTCTGTGTATCTGATGGTATCCATTTACCAAAAGAGAAGCTTTTGAGCTGTGAAGCGGCATGTTTGAGAGTGTTTTGCATGTAGCGTTGTGAAGCTCTTTATTGTGGGATAGCCCCAGATAATCATTTGAAGCAAAATCTAAAATAGTATAATCAACAATCTCTCTACTTCTGTATCTTTTAGATTTTTTTAGACTCTCTAATTCCCTCGCATAGTACATCTATCTTACCACAACCCTGTTTCTGCCGCCGTTTTTTGCCTCATAAAGCGCTTTGTCTGCTCTTTTAAACGTCAGTTCCAAATCCTCGCCTTTTATATACTCTGTTACCCCAAAACTCATGGTTATCGCAAAAATTTTTTTATGCTCTTGCACTTTTGCTTTAACTTTATCGGCTAATTTATATGCATCTGCTTTGCTTACATAAGGAAGAATAAAAACAAACTCTTCTCCTCCGATTCTGCAAAATATATCACTGTCTCTTAGATGTGAAGTTATAAGTCTTGTATATTCCACTAAAACATTGTCGCCTACATCATGACCGCAACTATCATTTATCTTTTTAAAGTGGTCAATGTCAAAAACGACAAGAGAGAGCGGATAAAAATAGCGATTTGCGTTGGCCGTCTCTCTTTTAATCTGCACACTGTAGTAGTATCTGTTTTTTATCTTTGTAAGGGGATCTGTAATATTTGTGTACTCTAACTCTTTTTGATAAAGCTTCTCTTTTGTTATATCCGAAAAAATAGCGCTGTACTCGCCATCACTTGCGGAAATAAGGGATACTCCCACACTAAAATAGTAGAGCTTATCATCATAACTTATTTTAACCTGACTATTTTTAGGGTTTTTTAACACACACTCAAGCCAATTTAGAGAGTCTATACTTTTACAAACATATCCCTCTTCCTCCACAAAAAAATCAGATATCGATTTATGCTCTTTTTTAAACTCTTCAAGTGTTTTGTAATTATAAAAATATTTAAAAAATGTCTTATTAACCTCTATGATACTGTTTTTATCTACCACTACAACAATGTTTGAGGATGAATCTATGATGTTTTTGTAGTACATCTTCTGCTTTTGGATTTTATCATGAACAAATTTTCCAAAAAACAGAGCAACCGCTATCGCACCCGTGAGAGCTATACTAAACCACTTGTATATAAAAAAATCCGTATCTTCGTTTGATTTTGGACTTAAACGCTTAGACTCCTCAATAAAATCAACATAGAGCCATGCAGATAGAAGCAGTGCGGCTATAACAACAATTCCGACTATAAATAATCTATTGGTTTTTAAAATATAAATCCTTTTTGCTCTATTTTAGCAATAATTTTCTTTGTTTTAAAGATATCTCTTTAGCAAATCGGTATTTAGCCCCATCGCCGTGCTCTCGAAGCCTTTTACCTCTTTGATGTACTTTTTGCAAAATCCCTCAACCATGCATGCTCCCGCTTTTCCGCTCCACTCGCCGCTTGAGAGATAATTTTCTATATCATCCGCATCAAACTCTCCAAAGATATAGTCCGTTTTGGAGATGTCGATAATCTTCATTTTTTTTGACTGAAAAATCATACATGTAATTATGCTAACAACACTGCCGCTTTGTGAGAGCAAAATATCTCTTGCATCCTCAGCGCTCTTTGCTTTTCTGAGTATTTTTCCATGTGCGCTAACTACGGTATCGGCAACCAAAAGCGGATACTCATCAAATCCAAAAGCTCTTAAATTGGCTTCAAACTTTCCAATCGTGGCAAGATAGACAAAGTTTTTTGGAGAGGTTGCAACTACACTATCCTCGTCAAAATCAACACTCTCTTGGATAAACGCGATGCCAGCACTCTTAAGAAGCTGTGCACGTGTAGGCGAAGAGGAGGCAAGTCTTATCATTAGAGGCTGCTTGAGAGGTAAGTTCCTAGAAATATAGCTGTTATGCCAAGAATAATATTTAAAGGAACCATAACTTTTCCGATAAGTTCAATCTGGTTTTTTGCACCGACCATATTGCCCTCATTTAATAGTCTCTCGCCTCTGTTTCTTCTTAAAATCATAACAATCAAGTTTATAAACATAACGCTCCAGATGCCCTCTTTTGCGTGAGAAAACCGACTAAAATCACTCTGGCTAAGACCATACCCTTTTATCATAAAAACCGCTGTAACAATCAAAATAATTACAAACGGAATAACTATCGTAAATAGTCTCTTAAGCGCGTGGGCGATGCGCTCTAGCCTTTTTTGTGGTGATTCAATCTCCAAGAAGGAGTGGTGAGCCGCGTAACGCATAGCAATCATACCGCCAACCCAGACAACCGCACTTATCACATGCAGAAAAACTATAAAGGTCCTATTTTCCAAGAAAATCTCCTGCATTAAGAGAGAACCTCTGTTATATATTTCATCGCTTCAACTTTTGCATCTGCGAGTTTAGTGATATCTTTTCCGCCTGCTTGAGCAAAATCCGCTCTTCCGCCGCCGCCGCCGCCAAGAAGAGGAGCTATATGCTTAATCCACTCCCCTGCTTTTGCGTCCGCATTTTTAACACCCGCTGCCATCAACACCTTGTCATCTTTTACCTGAAATAGGATTGCGCAAAGCTTCTCGTTTTGGTTTTTAAGCTCATCTATCTTCTCTTTGATATCGCCCGTGCCAAGTTCATCTACAACAACGCTTACACCGTTGATAAGTTCAGCTTCTATCTCCGTTTTTATACTGTTTTGAGCATCTTGAAGCTCTTTTTTCAGCTCTGTTATGTTGGATTTAAGTCTGCTTATGCCAGCCATAACATCAAGGTTTTTAACCTCTGTTTCTATCTCTTTGATTAGCACTCTCTGCTCTGCAAAGTGCTGATACGCCGCATGTCCGCAAACTGCCTCTATGCGTCTCACGCCCGCACTTACACCGCTCTCTTTTGTGATGATAAACGAACCGATAACCGCCGTATTATCCACATGCACACCGCCGCAGAACTCTACGCTGACATCGCCAAAACTAACCACTCTAACTTCATCGCCGTACTTTTCGCCAAACTGAGCTTTCGCACCCGACTTTTTAGCCGCTTCAATGCTCATAACCTCTGTTTTACCGCCTATGCCACGCATAATCTCATAATTTACTCTTGTCTCTATCTCCACTAATTCTGCATGAGAGAGTGCTTTTGGATGAGAGAAGTCAAATCTAAGCCTGTCCGCTTCCACCAAAGAGCCTGCCTGAGAGATATGGTCTCCCAAAACATCAAAAAGAACTGCATGAAGCAAGTGAGTTGCGGAGTGGTGTTTTGTTATCTCGCCTCTTGAAATATCTACAACTGCCTCTACCTCATCACCGACTTTTAGCTCTTTTTCTACCGAGATTTGTGATAAGTTCAGTCCAAAGAATTTTTTAGTGTCATGTACTTTTGCAACACCTGCAAGCTCTCCGCTATCTCCACGCTGTCCGCCGCTTTGAGCATAAAGGGGAGTAACATCCAAAAATACCCAGCCGTTTGTACCTGCTGAGAGTTTCTCCGCATGATGGTAGCTCTCATCCAAAAGTGCTAAAACCTTGCTTTTATGTTTCGTACTCTCATAGCCCACAAAACTGTTTTCGCCAAACTTCTCTAAAAGCTCTTTAAAGTCTCCATGAACCGCATCGTCTCCGCTCCCTTTCCAAGCAGCTTTTGCACGAGTGCGCTGCTCGCTCATCAGCTCTTCAAATTTAGCAGAGTCCAGTTTTAAATCTTTCTCTCTTAGCATATCTTCAGTCAAGTCAAGCGGAAAACCAAAAGTGTCATAAAGTTTAAAAGCAACCTCGCCGCTGAAGACTTCTTTTGTATTTTCAAGCTCAGCATTGAAAAGCTCGATTCCCGAAGCGATAGTTTTGAAAAATCTCGCCTCTTCAAGCTCTATCTGCTCTTTCACGACATTTGATTTTGCCGCCAAATAGTCATACTCTTTGCCCATAATCGCTACAACCGTATCTACAAGCTTGTGCATAAACGGTTCGCTAAAACCTAAAAGATATCCATGTCTTACAGCTCTTCTTAAGATACGGCGAAGAACATAACCACGCCCCTCGTTTGAGAAGTTTACGCCCTGAGCAAGCAAGAAAAGCACCGTTCTTATGTGGTCTGCAATAACGCGATAAGATGCACCTGATGCATAAATATACTCTTTGCCTATAAGTTCTTCAACTTTTTTGATAATCGGCATAAAAAGAGATGATGAGTAGTTGCTTGTAACGCCCTCGCTGATGGCAACAACTCTCTCTAGCCCCATACCCGTGTCGATAGAGGGTTTTGGAAGAGGGGTTAATTTGCCATCCGCACTTCTCTCGTACTGCATAAATACCAGATTCCAAATCTCTAAAAATCGATCGCCGTCTCCGCCCATATAGTCTTCTGAACCGCTGAAATTATCCGCACCTTGGTCAAAAAAGATTTCGCTACATGGTCCGCATGGTCCAGTATCACCCATCTGCCAGAAGTTATCTTTGTCGCCCAGACGCATAATGCGCTCAAGGCTTACATGTTTTTGCCAAAGAAGTTCAGCCTCGTCGTCACTCTCATGGACGGTCACCCAAAGTTTCTCTTTTGGAAATTTCATAACCTCTGTTATAAACTCCCAAGCATAGTCGATTGCATCCTCTTTGAAGTAGTTGCCAAAACTAAAGTTGCCCAACATCTCAAAGAAAGTGTGGTGTCTTGCAGTGTAACCGACATTTTCAAGGTCGTTATGCTTTCCGCCTGCGCGAATACATGTCTGACATGAAGTTGCACGCGGATTTTGTGGAACAGGCACTTCGCCCGTAAAAATCGACTTAAAAGGCACCATGCCGGCATTGTTAAAAAGCAGCGTTGCATCATCTGGCACCAAGGGCGCACTCGCAACTCTTGCGTGGTTTTTTGACTCAAAAAATCGTAAAAACTCTTCTCTAATATCCATACGTCAGTCTCTTGCTATAAAATTGTGCGATTATACCCAAAATATAGTCTTAAAATCTTTAACTTAGCGTTCGCCTACTTTTTGTGACAGCGAGAACAGAGCCCCATTACGGTTTCGCCATGCAAAAGAGAGGGCGCATTTGAGACATGCGGATCGTGACAACTTGTGCAGCTAAGCTCCTTGCCACTTCTTGATGGGTCTTTTACGCCATGTGTCGGATGCGGTTTTTGTCCAAATGTTTTAACGACATGCATCCCCTCGATTTTATCTTTATGGCAGGTTGTACAGAGCTCCCACGCCGGCTTTCTTAAGTAAAATTCGCTTTGTGAAGAGTGTGAATTGTGGCACTTGTTACAGCGTCCCGACTCCGCTGGCTCATGATGAAACCGCTTTTGGCTCCACTGCTCTTGATGCTTTTTATGGCATGAGAGGCAAACATCTCCGATAGGGTCTGGAACGCTGTATTTTGTCCTACTCAGCTCTGCTTGGTTAAATATACCGACTTTGCCGTTGTGGCATGATGTACAGAGCCAGTTGACGGATGGAGCGTGGGAGTGCTTCTCTTTGTTTATATTTTTGTGGCACCCATAACAGTTTGATTTTGTAATATCTTCAAATGCCACTCCCTGTACCTCATTGACGCTCATATCGTGGCATTTTAAGCAAACCTTCTCGTTTACCTCATTATGGAAGTAGTTTTTGGCGTATTTTTGCGGCGGATACCTATACTCTTTATCGACTTTTGACGTTAAAAAAAGCTCTTTTATCTCCTCTTTTACAACAGCACCATCTTTATACCCGACCACTTTAAGGCTGTTTTGCCCAAAGTGAAGATTTACGCTTTTGCAGTAGTGCGAGCGTTTTGGATTTACCAAAAGAGTAAATGTCTCATTTGCCTCACTTGATATAACAAGTGTATCAACGATGGCAAAATCCGCTTCGACAACCACCGAGGCTATACTCTCCTCTTTTATCTCTCCATCATAAGGATTTACGATGTTAAACGCCTCCGCCTCATGCAAAAAAAACAGCAGAAAAAGAGTTGCAAATATTCTCATTTTTTCACCTCATCAAAGCTTTTTTTTAGAAAAAACGGACGGTTTGATGCGTGGGGAGTGTGACACTCTATGCATAAACCTCCATCGCCAATGCCCGCACATGCCGAATTTTGGCTCTGCATCATCTCTATATTTTTATCCTTGTGACACCCCAGACATATCTGATTTACCTCTTTGCGGATAAACATACTGTACGGACCTGAGTGCGGATTGTGACATTTGTCGCAATGCCCAGAATCAAGAGGCTCATGGCGATATTTCGCACTCCTCCAAAGCTCCTCATTCTCCTTATGGCACTCAAAACATGATGCATCGGTCGGCTCTTTTGTCAAGTATTTTGATATACTCTTTTTACTCTCTTTGTGGCAGCTTGTACAGAGCCAGTTTGCCGATGGAGCATGTGCATATTTCTCTCTATTTATATTTTTGTGACACGCGTAACAGTTTGATTTTGTAATATCTTCAAATGCTACGCCCACAACCTCATTAACGCTCATGTCGTGGCATTTTGAGCAAATCTTCTCGTTTGCCTCATTATGGAAGTAGTTTTTGGCATATTTTTGCGGCGGATATCTAAACTGATGATATAGCTCTGATGAGACGTAAATATCCCTTATTTTTTCATCAACCAAAACACCGTTTTTGTAGGCTTGTATAGCGACTCTGTTTTCACCTAGTCTAAGTGAAATATTTTTGCACTCCGTCTCTTTTTTGCTCTCTACTCCCAAGTTTATCCGCTCTATTGGCGTAATTATTTTAATGTTATCAATGCTCTTTTTATCCGGTTTTAAAACTATGTTGAGAGTCAATTCGCTCTGAAGAGTGTTATCTGCAGGAGTTAGCACTTCCAAAACTTCACTTTGAGCAAATAACCCAAAAGCGCTTAGACAAAAAAGCAGAGCGGCTCTTATAGGCAAAAGTTTCACTTGCCTATGCCTTTTGGATTTACGCGGTCATATGCAAACTCTTTGTGGCAAGCCGGAGCACAAGAGCCACCCTCTGGAGTTTCAACAAATCTAAGCGGGAATTTAACCCCGTTAAAGTCTGTATAATCGCGGATGAGATGATTATGCTTAGACGCGTGTTCATCGTGGCACGCTCTGCATGAACGACCTTTTCTATCATTTACATGCAGATGATGCAGATTGACCTCACCGTCTCTAAACGAGGTAATATTATGCTCATCTGAAGTTATAATCTTTTTGGTTATTTTCTTCTCGCTGTGACATTTGAAACAGAAGAAATCTTTGTTCTCAAGCTCCGCGTAAAAGTTTTTGGTAAAAGATTTTCTTAAAATGCTAAAGTTCTCGGAGCCGTGGGGTTCATGACATGCAGAACAGCCGCCGCCTTTTTTTGTATCTTTTATCGGTTTGTGCCAGTTTTTATTCTCATCTAGATGCTTTTTCATGTTCATTAGCATTCCGCCGTCCTCATCGGACTTAACCTCTTTATCGTGGCACTTCAGACAAGTTGAAACCTCATCATTTTTTAGCAGCATCTTATGTTTTGTCGCATGCGGGTCATGACACTCTAAACAGCGTTTTTGACTCGTATTTACGCCGCCATGTTTAAACTTCGCGTGCGTTATATTCTCTTTTGTCTCATCGTGGCAATCAAGACACAAATCCATCTTCGCATCCATATAAAGAAGCGATTTATGATCCGCCGTATGCGCATCATGACACTCCAAACAGCTCTTCTCGACAATCGGCTTATGTTTAACGTCCAAACTCATATCGACAAAGAGTTTTTTTGCTTTTGCGCCAAATGTGCTTTTTCTGTCATGACACTTCATACAGAGCTCATTTACCGAGTCAGCTTTCAGAAGTATTCTTCCGTTTGACTGATGCGGGTCGTGGCAGTCTGTACATTTTCCATCTTTGACAGGTGCGTGGTCAAACTCTTTTGTGTAGCGCGTTTTATGGCACTCGTAACATACATCTTTAATCTCTTTTTGAACGAGAGCGCCGGGCTTTTTACTGTTGGTATCATGGCAAATCTGGCAAGCTCCCATTTTAAAAGGCTCATGTAGATACTTTTTAAGCGGTTTGAACTTCTCGGGCAAATCTTCAAGCTTGACAATTTTTGCCTCTCTCGCCTCAGTTTTGTTGTGGTGCGGAGCCTCTTCCGCTCTTACCTCGTCAAGCTTTATTTGGCTAGGAGCTTTGGAAGCTTTTTGCTCTTTTCTCTTGTCAATTGAGCTCTTTATCTCTTTTGAAATTTTTGAAATATTGATATCTCTTAGCTCTTCTTCACTGATTGTTAGGTCTGCATCCTCATAGGCATGCTTTGCATTTTTCATAGACTCTGCTATGTTGCCCATAACGACAACTAAACGTCCAAGCTTCTCGCCTACGCTGTAGCTCTCAAACAGATATGCGAAAATCCCTACAAGAACCAACGCTCCAAGCAGCTTTGAGATAATTTTTTTCAATTTTCTAACCTTTACTCTACAAAGTTACCGACGGGACACTTCTCTTCGGTAACTGTGTCGCGAAGAAGTTTTTTTCTATCCGCATGATGTGGACTGTGACACTTGTTGCAGTCAAGTGCAGCCAACTCTTCGTTTATTTTCGACTCAGGCTCGTGACACTTGTAGCAGAGTTCAGAGACAGTGTGCGTTATTATTGCAGCAGGCTTTGAGCGCTTTGGAGCGTGACAAATGGCGCAAGAGCCCATATTAAAAGGTGGATGTCCATATTTTTTAAACGGCCTTAACGCCTTTGGCAGCTCTTTTTCATCCACGGTATCGGTGCAGCCCGTATTTGCCTCTATGTACTCTACACTCATCTGCTCCAGCGACCTTGGGTCCCCGTGTGTCGCATTAGAGAGGCTAGTGGCGATATTTGCGCCAACCGTTCCCAAACGCCCAAGCTTCTCTAGAGCTCCAACGCTTATAAACAGAATCACAAATACAATTGCGGCTCCGGCTATGATTGCTAGTTTAATATACTTTTTTTCCATCATAAGCCCCTAATGTCCCGAACTTTGTTCATCACTCGTCTCTTCATCCGGTGCGCTAGGCAGGTGTTTTTCCAACTGATAATGACCTACATGTTTATGGCAATCAACACACTTTGCACTCTCTTTTTTGCCATCATCACCGCTAACAACCAATTTTTTAGCAAAATAAGCTTTATGTGCAGTAAATGCTTTTTTATTTGGTCTAGTTCCAAGCAGAAGATTTTCGTGACAATGCAGACATGCAGAGTCATATACCCAGTTGCGTCTCTCTTCGCGTTTCTCATGCCAATCTATCTTTGAGGTGTCATGCGTAGTTTCAACCCAGACGTCCCACAGTCCCGTTCTTATTTTTTGAACCAAATATCCCGCAGTTGACTCATGCGGAAGATGACAATCAGCACACGTTGCCATAACCCCGCTCTCGCCGTATCCTCCGTGGATATCATTTCTGTAAGCCGTCGCCATCGGTTTCATTGAGTGACATGCACCGCAAAAATTAACGTCCGATGTATGTTTAACCGCAATAACCGTAAGAAATGACGTCGCCATTCCAATAACAACGCCCACAACAACCATGCCGACAATAACCCATACCCCAAAAGAGTACTTTTTTTTCTCTTTGTTTATCACCTTGTTTTCTTCCATTTTATTTTCCTTAATCAGTATTATTAAACTTTTTTTATTAATTTAAACTAAATAATTAACAAAAGCTTTATTTTTGCTTGAATGTGATTTTTTTGTGATTTTTTATGCCTTGAAATATAATTACAAATTATATAAAAATCAAAAAAAATAGCCTTTATTTAAGAATTAAATATGATAACTGCTGATATAATAATCCGCTATTGTGATATATATTACCAAAGGGTTGATGATGAAAAAAGTGTTATTTGTTATTTTTGTGCAGTGTCTCTTTTTTGCCGGTTTTGCAAATGCCGCAGAAAAAATGGATATGAATAAGCAGGCGTTTATGGCAGTTAAAGTAAAGGCTGAAAAGGGTGAAGCAAATAGTCAATTTGCGCTTGGCGGGATGTACTATCAAGGGATGGTTACAACTAAAGATTATGTAATGGCTGCTAACATGTACCGCAAGGCTGCAAACCAAGGTCACGTTAAAGCGATGTACAACCTTGCTCTTATGTACCATAAAGGTGAAGGCGTAGCGCAAAGCGACTCAGAAGCAATTGCTCTGTTTTCTAAAGCAGCTAAGAGCGGAGACCAAAAATCTGCACTTCATCTAGCAGACCTCTACTACGGCGGAGACGGTGTTGAGAAAGATTATAAGAAAGCGTTTCCTCTATATAAGCAGGTTGCGGATGCCGGTTACCCGCTGGCACAAAATAAAGTCGGCTACATGTACAAAAATGGTCTTGGTGTTCAAAAAGATATAGAAAAAGCAAAAGAGTACCTAAGCAAGTCTGCGATGCAGAGTTGTGGGGAAGCTCAGTATCTGCTAGGCAAGATGTACCTTGAGGGAGATGGTGTCCAAAAGGATAAAAAAGAGGCTGAAGATCTTTTAAAAGATGCCTACCTAAACGGAAAATCAGAAGCAAAACTAATTTTAGACGAAGAGCAGTGGAATGCAGTTCCCCAAGAAGCAACTCTTCCACAGGAGTAGAAAATGAAAAAAAGTCTATTTATTATACTTAGCGCAGTTACAATCATGTCGGCTACGCCGTTGTTTGAGAAGTGCGCTGCGTGCCACGGCAAAAAAGGTGAGAGACACTCTCAAGGACTAACAAAAAGCATTGCAGGAATGGATACAAAAGAGATTACAAAAATACTCCAAGAGTATAAAGCTAAAAAAAGAGATACTTACGGTCTTGGAAGTATGATGCACGGACAAGCGGGAAAACTCTCAGATGAGAACATCAATGAACTCGCAAAATATATCTCCTCGCTTCCACCGGTAGCTGAAGAGGCGGCAAAGCCAAAACTTACAAAAGATATGACAACCAAAGAGATTTTTGAGAAGTGCGGCATCTGTCATGGAGAAAAAGGTCAAAAAAGATCAATGGGCGTGAGCAGACCTATTGCAGGGATGAGCGCCGTGGAGATTGTCAAAGATTTAAAAGAGTATAAAGCCGGCACAAGAAGCACTTACGGTCGCGGAGAGATGATGCAAGGTCAGGCTACAAAGCTTACTGATGCACAGATGAATGCGGTGGCTATACTTATCGAGTCCCTGCCCCCGGTAAAGACGGAGGAGCAAAAGAGTGCTGAAGAAAAGGCTAATAAAATAACTCAAGAACAGGTTGATTACAACAAGTTTATGGAGGAGTATTTCAGAACAAGTAAAAACCCTAATGAAACTTTTGATGCAGCAAAAAAAAGATATGAAGAACACCAAAAAATCTTAAAGGAAAATAAATGAATAAAATCTCGTTATCAATCGGCGTTGCCGCACTCTTAGTTATGTGCGGATGTAGTGACAAACCAAAAGATCAAGAGCAAAACTCTACAACACAAAAGACGCAAGAGCAAAGCAGTGCGGCTCCTCAGAGCATGTACGGCGTACCTGCCACAACAGCTCCGGCAGCTACTGAACAAGCAAGCGCAGAAGCTAACGGCTCGGCAATCTCAAACACTCCATATTTTGGAAAAGTGTTAGAGACGATGAACGGCGGCGGATACACCTACGCAAAGGTTGATGAGAACGGAAACGTTTACTGGATAGCAGGACCGCAGACAACTCTTAGTGTCGGAAGTTCAGTCTCATTTATCGAGCAGATGGTTATGAAAGACTTTACAAGTAAATCACTCAACAAAACGTTTGACCAGATTGTATTTGTAACTGCTATTGTTCCTGCAGGCGGAGCGCAGGCTTCTGCTACATCTGCACAGCCGACAACCGCTGGAGCGGACGCGCATGCAAATTGCAACCACGACAAAGAGCTAACGCTTCAGCCGATTGCAAACGAGGTAAAAGTAGCTAAAAACGCAAGTGGATACACCATAGAAGAGATTTACACGAAAAAAGCTACGCTTAAAGATAAAAGCGTAAAAATAAATGCTAAAGTTGTAAAAGTTTCTAAAAATATTATGGGCAAAGATTGGGTTCACCTTCAAGACGGCTCAGGTGCTGCAGGAACGGATGATATTATCGCTACTGCTGCAAACTCAACAGTTCAAGTGGGAGACACTGTTACGGCAACGGGAACCGTAAAAACTGATATAGATTTGGGATACGGTTACAACTTTCCGGTTCTTATTGAAGAGACTAAATTCACTAAATTATAAATTACGTCACCCTGAACTCGTGTGCCCTTTGGGTACGATTCAGGGTCTCGTCGCTCTTACTTCCTTGTAGGGAAATCCTTAAAAAGCTCAGCTATAACTTTATTTAGATACTCACTCTTCTCTTGTTGCGTGTAGTCATTAGAGAGTCTATCTCTTGCTATTCCCTGCCAAACAACCCTATTCTCTTTAACATCTAAAATTTCCAAAACAAGCCTGCCCTCTTCATACTCGTTCGTTCTAGTCGTCACTCTTACATCAGGCTCCATTGCAAGCATGCCTGCAGGGCGCAGAGGGTATGGTCTCTCAAAGCCCAAATATGTGTATGGAGAGGGTCTTAGACCTATGGTCTCATAGTTTGTCTCAATTTGGGACTTTTGCTCAACATTAAGGTGCATCGTCACATAAAAGTCCGCAGCGCTTTTCTCTACGTTTTCATAACCTTTATCCTTCATATAAGCACTAACTAGCCTGCTTATTCTATCCCTATCAAAGTCTCTGCCGTCCTCTTTATTTTTATATACAACCGCAAATGATGAGAGAGCAGAAAAATTATGTTTCTCGTCATAATCCACCTGCACCTCTAGTGTAGAACACCCGCTTATAAAAATGGCTGTTGCCAGCGCAATAAACCATCTCTTCATAAAAAACCTCCTCAACGAATTTATTTTTTCTTCTCTACCATCGGCTTTACGTTAATGAGCTTATCACGGTTAAACGATGCAACGATAACCAAAACTGCTATTATCGATATCACATAGTATATCCACTCAGGTACCGGAACTGGGTCTCCAGATGCGTACGAGTGCATACCAGAGAGATAGTAGTTAACCCCAAAGTATGTCATGATAACCGAAGAGTACGATACCACCGACACGACTTGGTATGTAAAGTTTGATTTGAGCATCGGTACAAAACGCATATGCGTTGCAAAAACATAAACGGCAATCGTGACTATCGTCCATGTCTCTTTTGGGTCCCATCCCCAGTAGCGTCCCCAAGACTCATTCGCCCAAACACCGCCGATAAAGTTGCCAAGCGTTAAAAGCGACAAACCGACAATCATCGACATTTCGCTGATTCTAGTGGATTCCAGTATATTTACGCTTATCTGTTCACGCTTTTTCTCGTTTCCAAGCATAACGTAAAAGATGAGCGATATAAAACCAAGAAGGGTACTAAGTCCCAAAAAGCCGTAACTAGCAGTGATAACAGATACGTGAACCGTCAGCCAGTTTGATTTTAAAACAGGCACCATCGTAGTTATCTGCGGATCAAGCCAGCTTAGATGTGCCACAAAAAGCGTAATTCCGGCAAAAAGCCCTGTCGTTGCAACAGCAAGCTCTGAAGACCTTGCAAATAAAATACCCGCTAAGATAATACTCCAAGAGATGTAGAGCATCGCTTCATATCCGTTACTCCAAGGCGCATGCCCTGCCACATACCATCTAAGTCCAAGTGCAAACGTATGGATGATAAACGCAACTGCAAATATGATAAGAATTGCCCGCATAGTCGTTGCCAAGTTTAATTTTGACTTTGCCAAACGAACAAATATAAGTACAAGTAAAATAAGCCCTGAAAAGAGATATATAGGGTAAAGGCGCTCAAAAATGTTTAACTTATTATAGAGAAGCTCCGCTTTTATGTGAATATCCTCTGCTACAAGTTGCGGATTTATTTTTTCTTGATACGCTTTAATATCATCGATTGCCTTATCTGCTTCACTCCAATCACCGCTTTGCAGACCTTTTGAGAGCCCCATTGCATTACTTCTAAGAAGTCCTAGAACATCATTGTATGGGGTTGAAGGAAAACTCTGAAGCGCCTCTTCAGGATAGTACCACTTATTGTTTGGATCTCCCTCTAGCGGAAACACAGTCATAAAACGGCCTGAAAAGACCATATATGCGACATTTACCCTCTCATCAAGCTTGATAAGCTCTTTTTCATAAGTGCCTCTCTCTGCAGGACGCGCTCTCATAGCCTCCTCAGCCAATGGCCCCAAGATGTAGTTACCGTGATTGTCAAAGGCGCTGCTAAAAGCGATAAATTTCTGCTCTGCGCCCATTTTAAACATCTCTTTTAGCTTAGGGTGTGCTACTTTAATCATCTCAATCTGTTTCCACGCTTCTGGGTTTGATGCCATACCAAGAATAATCTGGTTATGGTTTAGCCCAAACATAGCGGTTTTGCCGGTAATCTTGTTTAGGTACTCCATCGCCAATGTGTCAAGCGGCTTAATCCTACCGTCACGACTCTGAACAAGCAAAGTTCCATAGTGGCTTGCGTGCTCGGGGCTAACATGTTTAATGCCATCTGCTGTAGCCGTTGAAGCAAAAAGCGGCTGTGAGCCAAAAAGCGCGACACTCATCACTATAGCCGCCATCACACCTGCTTTGTACTCATACTTCGTGCGTGCTAGTTTTCCAAAATAGCTGTTTGGATTTAGAACATTTAAAACCATGCCGATTGCAAGCATCAGATATCCCAAATATGTAGGCCATTTTCCTGGGTCGTGGTTGACGGATAGAACTGTTCCCTTCTCATCCTTGTCGTATGATGACTGAAAAAAGAGAAATCCGCCATAGTCAAGAACATTGTTCATAAATATTTTATAATCCTCTTTTACGCCATTTTTCTCATCCAACAAAGTCACGTAACTCTCATAAGATGACGGGCTCATAGACCCAGGATATTTCAACATTACAAAATCATTAAGTTTAAGAGCAAACGGAAGCTCCAATATCTTTGCACCCCACTCTAGTGTTAGTTCCGTACCGTCATTAAGAGCAAGAACTTCTGTAAAACCTTGGTAACGTTTACCCTTGCCCATAAGTGTAACTTCGCGCTTCTCTCCGTTGTACTCAACATCCACAATAAGCGCGGAGAGCGGATTTTCATCCATCTTTAGGTTCTGTTTTGCACTCTTTGCATACTCGTTCGCATCAACTACTTTGACAAGACCTTTGCTGTAAACCTCTTTGGAAACCACCTGAACGCCTCTGATGTTTAGCAGCTGACCAGCCTCAAATGGATACTCCACTCCAGCCTGATAAACTCCCTGCGATTGGTCGCTCATCTTCGTCCAACTTACATCAACGTTGGATACAAAAGTTATGCCGTTTGCACCACTCATAATGTAGAGTGCGGGCTTATGCGCCTGTACGTTTTTGTCAAAATAGACAGCAAGAGGACCGACATCAAAATCTTCTCCGCTACTTATCGAGTATCTCTCAGGCCCTTGCGGTGTCATGATGACAAGTCCTGCAATAGGCTTTCCGTTTGGATCTTCGACTACCGTCTTTAGAGCTTTGCCTATAAAGCCTTTATAGGAAACGCTAAGCTCTTTTCCATCAATATCCAAGGACTCGCTAAAATTTCTGCCTCCAAGTTCTGAGACATAAACCACTTCATGTTTTATAAACTCTTTGTCTCCTTTTTTTGCCTCTATCTGCAAAAAAGCGTCCGAAGAGAGCATACTGTTTTGCGCAGCACCCTCACGGATACTCATAACGCCCTCATATCCCCAGTAACGCGTTATGCCCGCACCAAGCAAGATAACTAAAAATCCGACATGAAAGATAAGAACGGGAATCTTCTTTTTTTGAATCATCTTATAGCGGAAAATATTTCCCACAATGCTTATCCCAAGCAACACCTGAACCACTTCAAACCACCTGCTGGCATAAACGACAGCCCATGAAGTATTGACTCCGTAATCGTTCTCAATAAACGTTCCAACACCGCTTGCTGCGCCAAATATCAGAATCAAAACAATCATTAATTTCATAGAAATCAAAAACGACCACACCTTACTTATATAACCCATACTTATTCCTTGAATTGATAAAAAAATTAGTTTAACACAGAGTTGCTACGCCACGGTTAATGAGTTTCAATTTTGCTTTTTATGTTTTGCGCGGAGGTATCTTCCAGCGGCTTCTCTTTTTTTTGCTCTACTTTTGGCTCATGTGTGTTTGGCTTTATAAAAGTCTCCTCTTGAAGATTTTCAACGGCGATTATTATCCACTGCCCGTGATGTTTTTTGAGCGTATATTTCATTTTGTAAAAAATCGTCGTTGGTTCAAGCGCATAATCTCTCTTTACCAAATCAGCATAGGCATAGGTCCAATTCTCCAAAGTCCTAATCGTTGCATTGTTCTCGTTATAAGCAATCGGAGAAAATCTAAGGTCGTTTATCTGTGCAACCATTGCAAGGTTGCTAAACTTCCAAGAATCCGCCCAGACCATCACTTTGAAATATAAATCCTGCGGAAGCATATCTTTTAAAAGCTTCGTATTACCGCTTTTAGTCATCTTTATAATCCCGTAGTTGTACTTTAAAAGTACATCTTTTATACGCTTGTCATCATCCACGTTAGCCATTGCGAAATAGAGCGGAGCCAAAAGAAAAAATAGTATTAATATTCTCATTATTCTCTTTCCTCTACGGCATCAAGTTAGCGTCATATCCGCCGGCATTATCTCCATGACATCCGTTACCGCCTGCATGCGTTGAATAAACATCTGCTGCATCTACAAGAGTATATGCATTTTTACGATACCCGCCTGCAGTCGCAAGCTTATTTCCGCCGTAATTATATGGAGCAGGAAAAGTACTGTATCCATATAATCTTGAGAGAGGTGAACCATGCGGAACTGCAACATGGCACTCTACACACTGAAATCCTCTACCTGCCATCTTGTTCCACCAGTCTGTATGCGGACGCTCAGGATCATGGCAATTTTTACAAAATAATCCCGTATCATCAAGCGTTACATCCACAGTACCATCTTGCCCTAAATCATCCATAGTATATAGCGTTACGCCGTCAGGCTTAGTCGGCCAGTACTGATTTTCCCCTTTTAAAATATACTTTAGGTTTGAACCATGCGGACCTTTTGGGTCGCCTAAAAGTTCGTTGTCCGCACCATGGCAATCAGAGCAGTACATGGTATTTAGTCCCGGGTTTTCCTTCCACGGCGTCCACAACTGCGTAGTGTCCAACTCTTTAGGCGCATAACTTCCGGTACGCGCTAGCTGATTTATAACGACTGGGTGACCAGATTTGTTGTTGATGTTCATCTCCCACGCAACATCTGTAAGCGGCGTAACCAAGTCACTAGGAGAAACATATCCACCGGTATTGATACCGTTTACTGCAACACCTATCCCCCAATATGAGTGGCATTTAAAGCATATCTGATACTCCTTCTCAGAAGACTCCATCGTTGTAAACGTTGTCGGCTGAGTCCACTCTGTCGGCCATGTAGGCTCAATCCCCGGAACACCCTGAAGAACGTTTGAGACAAGATTTGTCGACGCTCCAGGAGCTCCATACCATGATCCATCAACTATATGCGTTCCGGCCTGTGCGCGGTGAGGATTGTGACAATCCATACATACCGCATGTTTATTTTCTGACCAAGCCATCCCCTTGATGGCAAGTGGGTCAAGGTTGCCTGTTCCATAAAGTGCATCAAGATTTGTATGCTGTGTTCCAGGGAGATTATCCTCTGCCAAAACCGGATGGGTATATGTTCTGCTTAAAATCGATTTTATATCTTTTGCACCGCCTACACCGTGACAAGCCGCGCCGCCTTCAGTCGAAGCAGCACCTTGAAAACATGTCTGCTCTAGCACTTGTCTATTTAAGTAGCCAACACCCTGTCCGTTATGAGGCACATGACAGTTTGCACATCCAAGCTCTCCGACTGCACCGGTTCCATATCTGGCAATCAATTCCGCATCCGTATATGTAGGTGTGCCTGGGGGCAGCTGATGCACACTTCCGCTCCAAGATGTTTTTTCATGGCAAGATGTACATGTGCCCACAAAATTTGCCGCATGGTTGGCTCCGCCGTCATAGTGCAAAAACTTACTGTTATCTTTATGGGGGTCATGACAAGATGAACACTCTACATATTTTCCAGTATAACCCGCATACTCAAAAAGCTTGATAGGAGCATCAGGAGTGGCTTTTAACTCTGATGTCCTTGTCCCAACGCCAAATGCCTTGCTTATCGTAGGATCATATACGGCACCCACAGGGTGATGATGTGATAAATCCGTCCCAATAAATGCAGTAGAAGTGTCTATAATAGTCCCATCAAGATCAACGCCTACCATGTCTATTGCAGCGGGGTCATGTTGACGTCTCAGCTTAGATACTGCACCGACAGCTATTGTCCCGTCATGACAGCTTAAACATTGGCGAGAGAGCGCTCCGGGAGTGTCATTTGCCGAACCAAGATCTGCAGCGATGGATGGGTAACCCATCCTTCTTAGGTAATCACTGTCATACATAACATAGTCGGTTGTCGGCATACTTCTGTTCCAAAGCGGTTTTCCGACCTCCTGTGCAAAGTGCGGTATGTGACAAAAAACGCATATCTCTGCTTCGCCTGTTGCTTTTGTTGTTCCTGTACCGGTAATAGATAGATTGTGTTTTGTATTGACTATCGAAGCAATCAATCCGGTAGCTGCAACTAAGCCGACAAGAAAAAAGAGAATATATTTAACTTTTTTCATCTTAAACTCCTCGTCTGTGCTCTTTTAATAAGTTTAAAAACCTGAAGGCGCTTATTGTTTACATCAGTCATATATATCTCATCATTTGCGGTTATAGATATATCTTCAGGGAGTGAAAATTCGCCTTTTTTATCTCCATATCTGCCCAAAACCATCAAAAGCTCGCCGTTTTGGTTAAATATCTGCATATTGTTAAACATCGTATCGCTTACATAGATGTTACCCTCACTATCTACAGAAATCCCCCTTGGACTTCCAAAACTTCCTATCTCCTGCCCAAGCTGACCAAATTTGCTTATAAACTTGCCCTCTTTATCAAGTATCTGCACGCGATGATTCATGGAGTCTGAGACATAAAGTTTTCCATCACTCCCCACATCCATAAACGTTGGTCTATTAAACTCCACATCACCGTTGCCCTTTTTGCCGATAATACCAAGATATTTACCCTTTAACGTAGTTACATGTATCTGGCTTGAGAGCGCATCAACTATGTAAAGTTTTTGCCCATCGGCACTCACGGCAAGTCCAACCGGTCTTTGAAGCTCTTTAAATGAGATATTGTAACTAAAATCCCCATCCGTATCAAATACAAAAACTTTTGCCCCCACCGAATCAGATACATAGATATTTCCACTTTTATCGGTTACTATATCTATTGGGTATATAAATTCCTCTTTTTTGGAGCCCTTTATGGTAATAACCTTGTTCTTTTTTTTATCAAAAACATAAACTTCTTTGTAAGCTATATCTGTTACGTAAATTCTATCTCCATCGGCATGTGTTCCAAAAGGAGAGTGAAGCGGTCTATCCTCTTCTCCAAATAAAAAATCAAAAGCTTTTGAAAAAAACCCTTTTTCAATCCCCAAATCTTTATAATCTTTTATAGAAACAACATACTCTATCCTTGCCTCATCAGGCGGAGGAGGCCATACAAGCTTCCTTACCTCTTTGGCATATAAAAAACTGCTGCTTACAAAAAATATTAATATATATATAAATTTTTTCATCCTCTTCTCCCTTTAAAATGTTCTCGTAAATTGTACTTTAAAAATCGAGCGCTCGTTATTGAGTGTAGTAAGCACGCTCTCAATCTCACTCTTATTATACTGATATCCCATTAAAAAAGTAGTTTTACCCGCTCTAAAAGTTAAATTTGCATTTCCAGAGTTCTCAATAGTATTGTACATCTCACTTACCCTCGCAGAAGCGGCAAACTGCCACCTTGTAAACAGGCGATAATTCATATTAATCTCTCCTCTTGGACTGACATCACTTGTAACTTCTCCATTGTTTTCTCTGTTTGTATATTCGGCTCCAACCTTAAATCCTATTTTACCCCTAATTCCAAGATTAAAATTAAAATCTATAGTATCCATTATTCTAGTTTCCGTATATTCACTTTTTGTTTTTTCTTCATCAATTATAGAGACAGATATTCTCTCTGATTGAAAATATCTCGCACTTAGATTATTGTTAACGATGCTAAATAACCTTGATAAGAAATAGAGTCCAAAATCATACCTCTGATCTTCCTCGCCATTTGAGCCGATTGAATTATAGTAACCGCTGCTAGCATTTAAAGTTGACTTTATTGAGGGGAACTCTCTTTTTGCTCTTGCGGCTAAATTTAAAGAGTATTTCTCAATACTGCTTGAGGTTGTCGTATTGTTAATATCCGTAGTTGATTTACTGCTAGAGTCATTTTTCTGAACACCCAGCCTTGTTGTTAAATTGAACGGTATATTTTCAAAAAAAGTTTTTGTGTAATTATGAGTCCCATAAAGATTTATGCTAGAACTCGTTCCCTTTACACTTCCGGCATCATAGATGTATAACATTGCGCTCTCTGATAGGTTTATATTTTCAGTAAGCTTGTAGTTAAACGCCTGATTCATATTCACGGTGTTAAAAACATATCCCTCACTCTCCTCGGTATCATCCAGCTCCATCTTTGAGCCGTACATAGAAAGTGAAGCATCGTATTTCTCCCCTTTTGGCCTCCAAAATGTATTAAAATCAGCATTTATAGTCTCACTTGAAAAGTATTTGTCTTTTTCATAGCTCGCTCCGCTGCTTAGAGTCAAATCTTCTGAGCCTAGCCAGCTGTAAAAGAGATTAAGCACGTCTCTTTCCCTATCCAAGCTTCTTATGGCGTCAGTAATATAGTGCTGAGTGTTCTCCTCTATATAATGTGAATAATCGGCTCCGAAATCATGTATCTTATTGTTATATTTAAATGCGCTTTGATAAGTTGTAGTTTGTGAATTTTGAATGCTCTTTTGAGATTCTGTTATATTTTTTGTTGTAGTTGCTCCGTATGTAACAATGTACGGAGAGAAATTAATCTTTCCTGTTACTCCCTCGTTCTTACTTTCATTTATATAACTTTCTGTATATGCGCTATAAACGGTATTAACAGGCCTCTCGGATTTGTTTGCATAAACGCTAAATGGAAACTTTGTCTTTTTTATAAAATCAAACTTTGTTTTGTAATCAACTGCTTCGGTTTTTTCCTTTACCGTATCATCTTGTGTTGTAGTTTCTCTATCTTCAAACCTAAGAGCGCCCTCTACCGTGTACTCAAGCAAAAGGGAGCTATAAATATTACCGCCGTATCCAAGATTGAGCTCTTTTATAAACTTCTCTTCTACCGTATTGCTTGAGGACATTGTATAATCATCTTGTTGATACAAAAAGTCAAGACTACCGTAAAAACCTCTATCTATATTCCCCTCTGCTTGCAAGAGTGTTGAACACATAGCAGATAAGCAAAAGTGAAATAGAGTTTTTTTTTGCATAATGCACTATTTCACAATCACCGAATTTTTCTTTAGTCTATCAAGCAAATCCTCTTTTCGCTTCCCCTCTTCCTTCTCTTGAAGCTCTTTTTTAAGCCTGTCTTTTACTTTTTCAAACGAAAGTTGGTTTGCCGGACTCTTCTCATCAACTCTTACTATAAAGTAGCCGATATCTTTTTCTATTATTTCGCTTGTCGTGTTTGCGTCCATAGAAAAAGCTCTCTCCTCTACAGCAGGCTCTAGCATCCCCTTATGAAGATACCCCATATCTCCGCCCATAACACGACTTGGGTCATTTGAGTATTTTTGAGCTACATATGCAAAGTTTTCACCTTTTTTTAATAACTCTTCCGCCTCTTTTATTTTCTTTTTTGATTTTTCTTTTCCATTTGGGTCACTCGGGTCGTTTTTAACATAAATAAGACTCGCCCTAATCTTCTCGGGCTCTTTAAATTTATATATATTTTTATCATAGTACTCTCTAAGTTCTTTATCGCTAAGTTTTACCTCTATCTCTTTAACATACAACTTTTTTAATGTTTCATCTTTTTTTACGGCTTTTCTAAAACTCTCATCCGTAAACCCTAAACGCGTTATGGCCTCTTTTAGTTTATTCTTAGAGCCAAGTGTGCCTGCTAGATTTGTCATAACTTCATCAATTTCACTCTCACTGACTTTTATATTTTTTGAAAGCGCATAACCATAAAGCATAGTTTTTTCTATGAGCGACTCTAGCGCTTTTTCTTGCAAATCTTTTAACTTTTCTTCATCAACATTGGCGTGGAAATAGGACTGTGGAAGGAGCTTTCCAACCTCTTTGTCTCTCTCATCTACCGAAATTGCTATGCCATTAACAACCGCAACGGTAGATTCCGGTAACAATACTTTTTGTGCGTATAAAAATGTGCCTAAAATGGCTATTAATATAATTTTTTTCAAAACTAGGTCCTATTTTGTTTCTTTTTCTTTCTCTGTAGGCATATCTGCCTTAAGCGTCTTAAGCTCAATATACTTTTGCGGATTTTTTTGCTTCCACTTCTCGCTCACATACTGAAAAGTCTGAATCCTTCCGCTAAAGCCATCCGAGATAACCAGTTTATCATCTTCATCAATGTACATCCCTGCTATAAGACGAAACTGCACTGGGCCAAATCCGGCACTCCCGAAAAACAGAAGCAGGTCTTTTCCATATTCGCTAAAAACCTGAACATTGTTAAATGCCGTATCCGCAACATAGATATTGCCATCGCTGTCAACTGCCACACCCTTTGGTCTTGCAAATGTTCCTGGTTTATTGCCTACATTGCCAAATTTAGTTATAAACTTGCCATCTTTGTCAAAAATCTGCACACGGAAATTTTGCGTATCAACCACTACGATATTTCCGTTTCTCTGATCAACAGCGATATTTGTAGGAAAGTTAAACTCTCCATCCTCCACACCCCTTTTGCCGATAGTAAAGAGATGTTTTTTAGTAGCCACGTCATAAGCCTTAAAATGATGCCCTTTTGTATCTACAACATAAAGACGATTTTGGCTTTTATCTATTGCTATTCCGGCAGGGTGTGCAAACGCTAATCTGCTTCCTATAGCAGAGATTAAAACACCCTGTGAGTTATATGCATTTACTGTTTTTTGACGGTAATCGCTAACATATACATTCTTGTCTCTATCAAATGCAACACCGATTGGAGAAGCAAGCCTTCCCTCAGTACCGTTTCCCACGAACTCCGCCTCTTTTGTTTTCTCATCGATTACAAATAGCGTACTTGTTCCTGTATCGGCTACGTATACCTTGCCATCTTGCAAACCCACTCCATAAGGTTTAACTATGTTTGACATTTTTTTTGTACTTTGTGTCTCCCCTAAAAAAGCATCTAGTGCGTTTACCTTCTCCTCTTTCATGCCCCCTCTGTACGTCGCCAAATAGACTATCCTAGGCTCATCTGGATATGGCGGAATGATAATGGTTGGCTCAACTTCAACAACCTCTTTTGTAGCGCAGGCTTGAAAAAAAAGCAATGTTATGATTTGAAAAGTAAGAAAGATGGTTTTCATAAAGAGACTCCGACTTTGATATAATATAAAACATTATAACAAAGAAAGTATAATGAGAAAAGGAGCGGGGACGAGGAAGATTCCCCTCTCCGCCTATTTTACTATTTAGCGTGACATCCTAAACAAAGAGCACTGGCTGCATTTGTCTTACGAAGGAAGTTAACCTCAACATCCGTACCTTGAGTTGCGTAACCGTTATGCGGATCATGACAGCTTCCACACTCAACTTTGCCGCTACGAAGCAGATTTGCAACAGTTGTCGCCCCTACCCAGTCAGTCAAAGCAGTTGTTGTTGCAACAAGACTCGCTGTACCGGCAGTATATGTGATAGAAACCGGGTGGTCGTTAGACAGGTTTACGTTACCCGTTGTCGTACTCGTTGTTGTTGAACCAGTCGTCGTAGCTCCATCATCTACCACCGTACCACCGATGTTACCGCCATATGTCGTAGTTAAACTAGCAATATCAGTAGTTCCTGCGGCAAGCTCTCCCATTCCAGATCCCGGAGCATTTACGATAGAGTCTATCGCACTTGCACCATCATGACAACTTAAACATGCAAGTGACGGACTAGCAGGCGTAGCGTCTGTTGCCGTTCCCGCTATCGTTGTACCAGCCGTGTTCGTAGCCGTAGCACCGTACATTGTATATACAGAAAGTGCCGCCGCGCTTTTATTCCAAAGCGGAGCACCGGTAAAGGCGGTATTTGCCGCGTGAGGCGTGTGACAATAAACACACACTTCCCCATTATCGTCAGTTCCCTGCATCGCCGACAAATCATGCGGGCTACCAGAAATCGTACCAGTTAAGCTCCACGCACCCGCAAAGGCAGTCGAAGCACCAAAAATTGAAGCCGCTATCATTAGCTTTATTTTATTACTAATCATTTTGTTCCTCCCCCAATAGTATATAAATTTTTCTAATACTATTTCTAATCTCAGTATAACAAATTCTTAATAAAGTATAATTAAAAGACAAACAAAATAGCAATTGACTGAGGTTAAGTTACTTTTCGTAACATATTTATTACTAACTGGAAACATTTTGATATTTTTGTGACGTCTCTAACCGTTTATTTACTTCTTATGGCATCTTTGGCATACACCATAAGTCATAGTGCCCTTCATACGAAGCAAAAATACTCCCGCCGAACCATGCGGGTCATGACAGCCGCTGCATGTTAGCTCACGTCCAGGACGTACCGGATCTTTTCTTCCTCTTGTAGGATGTCCGCCGCTCTCCGTGCGGCTTCCAAACCCTATCTGGGGTATAACGTGTTGCCCATTAGCTTTTTCAGCATGGCATGTCGTGCACAAATCCCAAATAGATTTTCTAAGGAAGAACTCGTTATCAGATCCGTGAGGGTTATGACATCTCTCGCATCTTCCATCATTTACTGGACCGTGTCCAAACTTGCTGTTTTGCCAGCCATCCACCGTATCGTGGCAACTTGAGCATGTTTTAGCAACGGGGTCTGCTACAAGATACTTTGAAGCACCTTTGTCCTGCATGTTGTATTCGCCGAATTTTCCATCATGACAATCAAGGCAGAGCCAGTTTGCGGCAGGGGCGTGTGTGTTTTTAGTGTTTATCATACCGCTGTGGCATTTGTAACATGTAGTTTTTGTCACATCTTCAAGCGCTTCATTATTTGTAGGGATATTTGACTTCATATCATGACAAGAGGCACACTTGCCCTCTTTCGCATCCTGATGAAAAAATCTAAGCTTGTACTCTTCGGCACTATCTTCATCAACTCCCTCAAAAAGCTCCGATAAAAAGTAGATGTCTCTCTCTTGCCTACTTACTTCTTTACCATCCTTATATGCCTTGACGCTTACTCTGTTTTGTCCGGGAGAGAGTTCAATGGTCTTGCAGTGTGTATCTTTTTTTGGTTTTAGATTTAGCGTAGTTGTTTTGTTGTTATCTTGAGTTATAACAATGGTGTCAACCTCTTCAAATTTGGCATCCATTACAAAAGTAGAACTCTCGCCTACATAACGGCTTTTATCTTCTGGCTGGATGATTTTAAAAGAGGGGGTGCTCTCCTGCGCACTGCCGCTTATCGCAGCAAAGAGCAAAAAGAGAAGTGTAGTGTGCAGCTTCAAGCTCACCTACTTAAGGTTTACTTTTGGCGTTACTTTGTCGTAGTGACGGCGAGCGTGACAAGCAGGTGCACAAGAACCGCCGTTTTCCGTCTCAATAAAGCGAATCGGGAAGTTAATCTTACCGAACTGTGTCTTTGCTCTTAAGTGGTGCGGGTACTCTTTTGTACCGTGAAAATCGTGACACGCACGGCATGAACGCCCTTTTTCTTTGTTGACGTGAACAAAGTGCATATTGTTAGAACCGTTTCTAAAGTTTGTAGCCGTTGTCGTATTTGCATCCATTATCTTCTCTTTCTCATGGCATTGGAAGCAGATATAGTTATCCTCATCAAACGCTTCATAGAAAGTTCTCGGGAACGGTTTGTTTAACATTCTTAGGTTGTTTGAGCCGTGCGGATTGTGACATGCCGCGCAATCGCCCCAAAGAATAGGCCCATGCCAATCAGGGTTGTTGTCAAGATGTTTTCCTATGTCCGCGAGTTTCTCACCTGTCTCATCCGTTGTAACCGACTGACTGTGACATGTCAAACATAACTCTTTTGAAGTATCTTTTATCAGGAACTTCGGATTTTCAGAACCATGCGGGTCATGGCACTCAAGACACTTTCTAGGTCTATCAAGTGCGCCGTGCTTATCGGTTACCGTACTTGTCCAAACCTCTTTGTCGACGTGACACATAACACACAAATCTTTTTTGCCGTCACCCTTTAGCTGGAACAAATGGTTCTCAGTATGCGGATCATGACAGTTTGTACACTGATCTTTTACAGGCGGATGGATATGCGTAGTTTTACGCAAAAACTCATCTTTGTCTTGGTGGCAAGAGACACAAAGCTCATTTATGCTTGAAGCAACCAAAAGCTTTGCATTCTCCGACTCATGCGGATTATGACATGTTGTACATGCACCTGCAGCAACCGGACCGTGGATAAACTTTTTACCATCTTTTGGCTCGTGACACATGGCACAGAGCTCCGGTGGATCCATTACAAGACCGCCTTCCCCTTTAGCGTCTTTATGGCAAACTGTACAATCACCCCACGCATAAGGCGGATGCACAACTTTTGTTGATGATTTTAGCTCAGTGCCGTAAAACTTCTGAGCCTCCGTAAGAGGTACATCAGTTGCTACAGCCTGAGCAGATGCGGTGCTGCACGCAAACATGAGTGCAGCAAACGCGTTTATTATAAAAAAATGACTCTGCTTCATTTTTTTCTCCCTTTTTTCAAATATATAATTTTAATTTACTGCGGTCTGTCATTTGCAGAAACCATGTATGTCGCAAGCGCTTGCATATCAGGATCAAAAAGCGTTCTGATTTTTACAAGTTGCGGGTTCATAACAGATGCGCGAGCAGGATCAACAATAGCGGGACTCTGCCCTCTAAGATAAGAGATAAGCTCTATCTCTCTACCAAGATACGTTCTTGCTATTGTAGCAAGCGATGGCCCGATTGTATCCATATTGTCTTTATGACAAACAGCACAACCTTTTGATTCAAAGATTTGCTTGCCATTTTCGGCACTTATATCCTGGGCTAAAACAGTAGAGACAAATATTGACAAAACGGCTAAACTAGACACTAATTTCTTCATCTTCAGACCTCTTTTTTTGATAGTTGCCGATTATAACATAACTTTTTCTAATTTTAATAGAGATATGTCATATTTTATTTTTAACTATCTCTCTATCTTCTTAAATATTTTAGAGACAATTTTATTCGTGCAAAAAGGTTCTATTATGACCTAAATTATGGGTAGTGCACTCTTTCCCACTATCTTTTTGATTTTGATTTTAGCGCTATTTTTTTAACTCTTTAGGTTAAAAAAACAAAAAAAATATTTTGGTTTTTTAGTAATTTTGTAACATCTTTGTTTCTAATTTTGGCTGCTGTTTTGCAACCATTAACAAATCACTACACTCTTTATCTCCGTCATCTCTTCTATAGCAAAACGAGGTCCTTCGCGTCCCACTCCGCTCAGCTTTACGCCGCCGTATGGCTGGATATCAAACCTGAGTGTCGGCATGTCGTTTATAACCACTCCGCCTGCATCAAGCTCTGAAATAGCATACTGAGCAAGCTTAAGATTGTTTGTAAAGATTGAAAACTGCAGTCCGTATGGAGAGTTGTTCATAAGAGACAATGCCTCCTCAAAACTCTCAACTTTTATCAAAGAGACGATAGGCGCAAAAACCTCTTCGCACACAATAGCCATATCTTCTCTAACATCGGCCATAACGCAAGGGTAAAACATCCTCCCATCTACGCGCGGAGAAAGTATGGGAGTAGCACCCTCGTTTATGGCACTTTGCACCCAGTTCATAGCTCTTTTACACGCTTCATCGTTTACCAAAGGTCCCATAAAAGTATCGTCATTGTAAGGCGAGCCGACAACAAGCTTTTTGCTCTCGTAAGCCATCTTGGAAGCAAACTCCTCATATATGTCCGCATGAACGTAGATACGCTGAAGTGATATGCAGACCTGACCTGAGTTTACAAACGCGCCTATGGCGCATCTTGCCGCTGCCAAATCCAAATCTGCACTGCTGTCTATAAATGTCGCAGCATTGCCGCCAAGTTCTAACGATACCTTTTTTATGCCTGCGCTTTTTGCAATTATGCTCCCGACTGCCACACTTCCGGTAAAACTAATTACGCGTGGAATGTCACTTGAGACGAGTGCGCCTCCGACATCTGCATCGCCGTAAACAACGCTTAGCGCATCTTTTATCGCATATTTACTATCAATAAAGAGTTTTGCAAACTTGTAAGCCGTAAGTGGTGCTTCTGGAGTAGGCTTGAGTACCACAGCGTTGCCTGCTACAAGTGCTGGTGCTAGTTTGTGCGCTATTAAATTGAGTGGAAAGTTAAAAGGAGTGATTGCCACGATAACACCTGATGGAACTCTGCTAAAAAAAGCCATTGTCTTCTTTCCTGAGGCAAACGCGTCACTGTTTATAGTCTCTCCGTGCATACTTCGCATAGTCTCAGCCGAGAGGGTAACTGTTTCGATGCATCTGTCAACCTCTATTCTGGAAAATGTAATAGGCTTTCCTACCTCATCGGTTATGGTTTTTGCCAAATCCTCTCTATTTTCCTTTAGCTTTTGCGCAACATCCAAGAGCCAGCTGCATCTCTGCGCGATGGTGCTTTTTCGCGCCTCTTTTGCCGCCTCTTTTGCAATGAGAAGCGCTTTTTTTGCATCATCTGCACTACAAATCGCAGAGTAAGAGGCTATCTCACCGTTATAAGGATTTACTCTTTTTGCAAGGTTCTGTGTTGTCGCCTCGCTTGAGCCAAAAAATATTTTTGCTTCCATATGCTTCCTTTATTTTTTATTCTCTTTTAAATATCTAAAGCGTTATATTCTCTAAAAACTCTATCTCTTTTTGTATAACAATCAAAGCGTCAATAGAAAAATCAACGCTAATATTATTTTTTTTCATATATACATCGGCTGTTTTTATAACTCTTGATAATTTTCTCTTTGTTATATTTTGCACAGCGCTCTCATAATCGATGCCGCTTTTAACCTCTACAAAGTGCAAAACACCCTCTTTAAACGCTATGATATCAACCTCTCCAAAACGCGAGTAAAAGTTTCTCTCCAAAATGGCAAAGCCGTGTTCAACAAGATACACGCAGGCTCTCTCTTCGGCTTCATCTCCTTTTGCTCTGCTCAAAAAAAACCTATCAGCAGTTGATAACTTCAACTTTTACGGATTTAAAAGCTGCCGTTAAAATAAGCTCATCGCTCTCATCGCCAAATAGCGCATTTACCCTAGAATCAGCATGATGGAAGGTTACAAACAGAGTTTTCGGCTGCACTTTATCCGTAAGCTTAATCTTAAGAGGCTTGGTCTGCCCAAACTCTGTTTTAAGAATCACTCTCTCGCTTGTAAAATCGTGCGCATCGCCCTCATAAGCCAAAAGCAGGTCTTCATCGTATCTCTCCATCAAACTTGGCGTCTGCTTCGTCTGAGCCGCATTGTTGTACATTGCCATCGTTCTACCGGTTGTTAGATAGTAGCCTGATAGTTTTTTCTCTACAATCTCTTTTATCATATTGCGAAGCTTGTATTGGTGGTAATGAAACTCTCCCAAACCATCCTCTGTTCTAAAATCCAGCTGATGAAGTATCGGCGTATCTTCCGTATGAACAGGCCACTGAAGCCCTCTTTTTCTGTGACGCTGCAAACGAATATAGCTAGCCCCGCTAAAACGGCGATATGCCACCTCTCGCACCTCATCCCAAATCTCGTTTGAGTTTTTATAAGCGCTCTCTCCGCCCATCTTATTGTCAAGAAGCTGTAAAACTTCCCAGTCATCTGGCAAGTCTGATTGTACCAGCGGTTGTGAGAGGTGCAATCTTCTCATAGCATTTACATAAACACCCGTCTTCTCATAAGCCGATTTTACGCCTACTATTATGTCTGCTTTTGCCGTAATATCCGTTACAAAAAGCTCCTGAACCATAATCAGTTCCAGATTTTGGAGCGCTCGCTCTATCTTGTTTAAATTTGGATGAATATGCGTTAAGTCTTCACCGATGTTTAAAACAGCCTTTACGCGCCCCTCAAGCATCTCATCAACAAGTTGCGGTGTCATTAAACCAATCTCTTTTGGCTCTTGGTAGTCGGGAGCAAAATAAGGAAGCATCCCCATATCGCATGCACCTTGAACATTGTTCTGTCCGCGCAGAGGCATAAGCCCCGCGCCGCTCTTTCCTACATTGCCCGTCATAAGTGCTAAGTGTGTTATCGCCATAACCGCGTAAGAGCCGTCTGTATGTTCGGTAATTCCAAGACCCCAAAAAATCATAGATTTTTTAAGCGCGTACTCTCTTGCCACCTTTGGAATCATCTTGCTTAGGTACTCATAACCCTCTATTTGCTCAAAAAATTTGGGATTTGCGTACGGGTCGTTTAATATCTTCTCTTTAAACTCGGCGAAGCCTTTTGTTCTCTCTGCAATAAAGCTCTCATCATAAAGCTCCTCGCTGATAATGACATATGCAAGCATATTTAAAACAAGCAGATTTGCCTCATGCGGAATAATCGCCTTATATTTTGCAAACTTGTTTAGTTTTATATCTCTTACGTCAAAAACAGCCATATTGTCATGCTTGCTTGCCATATCTACTATACGGTTAGCGATAATGGGGTGTGCTTCGGTTGTGTTTGAGCCGATTACTATCATAAATTCGCAGTTATAGATGTCGTTGTATGGATTTGTTGCGGCTCCCTCTCCGATGGTGGTACGCATCCCTTTTAGGCTTGGAGAGTGACAAACTCTCGCACAGTTGTCAACATGCGGGGAGTTTAGCGTGTGGCGGGTAAATTTTTGAAAGAGATAAACACTCTCGCACGAGGTTCTTGCCCCGCCGATAGATGCTATGCTTTTGCGCCCGTATTTAGCCTGAATCTCTTGAAGTTTCATCGCTGCAGCGGTCGTAACGCTCTCTAAATCACTCTCGTACCAGATATCGTCAAACTCTCTTAAAGATGATGCGATTGCCTCTTTGATGGTAGGATTTTTCTCTAAAAAACTCTTCTTGATTCTTGGAATTCTAAGTCGCTCTTTTGAGTCAACAAAGTCAAATCCGTACTTCCCTTTTATGCAGAGCTTTCCCTGTGAAACTACGCCGTCTTTGTGTGCAAAGATTTTTTGAATCTTGTTATCTTTTACCTCTGCCGCTATATCGCACCCTACGCCGCAATAAGTACAGACGCTATCTATTGTTTGAGTATTTTCCATCTTTAACTTTCACATAGTATTTGAGGCAAATTTTATCTATTTAACATTAACGAAAGAGGGTTTTTATAATTTTTTGTTTTAAAAATGGCGGAAGTGCCCTAAAGATGGTAATAAAAAAGTAGAACCTTGTAGGAAATGCATAGAATTTTTTATCTCTGTCTATCGCTTTTTTGATGGCTTTTGCACCGCTTATGGTGTCTAGCAAAAAAGGCATATAAAATTTGTTTTTATCGGTCAACTCGCTTTTTATAAAACCCGGAAGGATATTTATAACCTTAATACCGTGCGGCTCGTACTTGTATCTTAACCCCTCGGCATAGGCATTAAGCGCTCTTTTTGATGAACTGTAAACTTTTGAGCTAGGCATTGAAAAAAGAGATGCCAAAGAGGAGATAAATACGATTTTGCCGCTCTTTTTTTCTAAAAATTTAGGAAGAAGCACTTCAAGTATGGCGTGGTTTGAGAGGACATTGACATCATAGAGTCTTTTGAACTCTGCAAAGGGAGTGATTTCTAGTGAGTGACCGAGCGAAATTCCGGCATTTAAGATAACCATATCTACATCTGGCAGCTCTCTCATCTTACGTTGCAGAGTCTCAAAATCAGTCACATCGCAGACAATAATATCTACTTTTTTTACAAGTGGAGAGAGCTCAGCTTGGAGTTTTTGAAGTCTATCTTCTCTTCTGGCAAGCAGATAGAGTTCGTTCTCTTTATTGGCATAAAGTCTTGAGAGAGCTTCACCTATGCCGCTGCTAGCCCCTGTTATTAGGATTTTCAACGCTTTTTAAACTATCCTAATCATGACAGGTTTAAGGTTTACAAACTCAAGCTTCTCGATGGAGGAGATAAGATTTTGTATGTCATGCTCGTAAGCTTTATGCGTAGAGATAAGAAGGTTTGCGCTGTCCTTGGATGATTGCCTTTGAAGAATTGCCTCAATGGATATGCTGTTCTCTTCAAATATCTTGGTAATTTTTGCCAAAACGCCTATTTTGTCTGAGACGTTGATGCGAAGGTAATATTTTGACTCTATGTTTCCGGCAGCCTTAAGAGTAAGTTTTCCTTCCATCGGT
>Ga0172380_10000685_pt1 | contig 62631 bp, 50 predicted proteins | sample Leawe162metaG_FD_119747 | JGI IMG/M metagenome (GOLD analysis project Ga0172380, IMG submission 119747) | Leachate microbial communities from a municipal landfill in Southern Ontario, Canada - Leachate well 162 metaG | ecosystem: Engineered > Solid waste > Landfill > Unclassified | place... | reverse complement strand
GTTATTCTTCAACAGAGATTCTGATCTCTTTACTGCAATATAAACTCCCGAAGCCGAAGCTCCGGTTTCTTGGGGCCCATCTTCTACTTTGCTCACTATTCAGTTTTCAATGATCGCTGCGCCCCGGAAACCGGGGCTGCCCAATTATGGGCGAAAAAAAGAAGATAATCGAATCAACTGAGCCCGTCAAGATGTTTTCTGACGTTTTTCAAAGGCGCTCGTCATGGTGTCGGGTTATCGTTCGGGGGCCAAAATAGCCGAAGCCCCCCCCCTTGTCAACAGCAATATTACGGAAACATTAAAAAACACCCGCCCCATGAAACCCGGTCTCCGTAACTCCTTGATTTCCTGCGGCGTCACCAAAAATCTTCCCCTGCCCCCACCTAAATAACCTCATAAGCCACCTGTCCGGCCAGTGATTTGTCTCACAATACTTGCCGCCATGCACGCGGCACCAAAGCCGTTGTCAATATTGACAACGGCCAACCCCGGAGCGCAACTGTTGAGCATCCCCAGAAGTGCAGCAATGCCTCCCAGGCCTGTCCCGTACCCAACACTGCTGGGCACCGCAATAACAGGCTTATCAACCAGACCGGCAATCACACTGGGAAGGGCGCCCTCCATCCCGGCGACAACGATCAAGATGCCTGCCTTATCGAGAAGATCCCGCCGCGAAAGCAGCCGGTGAATTCCGGCCACCCCGACATCATACAATTTTTCGACCTCATTCCCCAAGCAACGCAAGGTCACAAAAGCTTCCTCCGCCACCGGGATATCAGAAGTTCCGGCGGTGAGTACCAAAACCAGCCCGAGCCCGCCACCGGCATCCTGCGGTTTTTCTTCCATCTGCGCAGTCAACATCCGGGCGGCCTCATGGTAGACAAGCCCGGGAATACCCGAACAGACTTCATCCCCCTTTTCCCGGCTCACCCGGGTGGCCATCACTACTGGAGAAAACTGGAGCAGTTTTTTTAGGATATCGGCAATCTGACCAGCCGTCTTATTTTCACCATAGACCACTTCCGGCACTCCGGTCCGCAGCCGTCGATGATGATCGAGATGAGCGCATAACAGCATCTCTGCCGGGAAATTCTTTAACTCCGCCAAGGCCTCGGCAACCGTACATGTGCCGTGACTCACCCTCCCAAGGAGCTCCTGCATCTCTTTTTCATCCATCATGCTGACCCTATATCATATATTGAAGAAGCACCCACGCTCCATCTTTTTAGCCAACTCGCTCTTGCCGGAGGATACACCATCCGGTAAAGTAACGCACTTCGAGACAGTTTCCCGTTTATTTTCTTTGCAACCTAATTTCCTACAGGGCACCAGATGTCAGCAAAAAGCCAAGCACTTCCGCCTTCCAGATCGTGGCTGCGAATCACCATCACCGCCAGCGAGACCATCTCCGACCCCATTGCCGATTTCATCTGCGAACAGACCGGCGGAGTAGAGCAAATCCCGGTCGTCTCTGCCAACGCCGCCCAGGAACAGATTATCGCCTACCTAGAAAATGGCCCCCACGCCCAGGAAAATCTGGAAAAAATCACAAAGTACCTTGCGGAGCTCGCCTGCCTCACCCCAGGGGAAGGAAAAACACGACTCGAAACAGAAATCATTGCCGATGAAGACTGGAACAAGACCTGGAAAGCGGGCTTCAAGCCCCTGCCGATCACACCCCATCTGGTTATCAAGCCTTCCTGGGAATCATACCAGCCCAAGCCTGGCGAAAAGGTTATCGAGATGGATCCGGGGATGGCCTTCGGCACAGGCCACCACGCCAGCACCAAGCTGGCTCTTGAGTTCATCGAGGCCCTTTTTCATGGCACAAACACCCCTCCCGAAAGCGTTCTTGATGTAGGCACCGGCACTGGCATCCTGGCCATGGCTGCCGCTCTTTTCGGGGCTCGGGAGGTGCTGGCCATCGACAATGACCCGGAAGCCGTGGTGGTGGCGGAAGAGAATATCCTGCGCAATGGCCTGACACCAACCATTAAAGCAAATGGCGTTGACCTGAAAGACATCCCACGCCAATTCGATTTGGTCATCGCCAACATCATCCATGATACGCTCATTGATCTTGCCGCCGGCCTCGCCAATCGTCTGGCCCCAAATGGCAGACTCATCCTGGCTGGAATTCTGACCGGGCCCCAGACCGATAGTATCCGCGCCGCCTATAACGCCCTTGGCCTGAAACACCAGGAAATCAGGAGTGACGGGGAATGGAGCGCTCTTCTTTTCCTCCGGCCATAATCACCCATGAGCCACCGCCGCTTTTTCATAAACCCGGCAGATATAACGGGAGAGACTGCGCAGCTGACAGGCCAGGAGGCCCACCATCTCCGGACCGTCCTCAGGCTTAGCCCCGGAGATCCCCTTACCCTTTTTGACGGAACCGGCGCCAGATATCAAGCCCGCATTGAACGCCTTCTCAAAGACCGGGTTACTGCAACCATCATCGAACATACCCTGGATCCCCAGCCGAAAGTCCGCCTTCATCTGGGGCAAGCTCTGCTCAAAGGGCAGAGAATGGACCTCGCCCTGCAAAAAGCCACCGAGCTGGGGGTTGAGGCAATCTGGCTGTTCCGCTCGGAGCATGTAGTCCACAAAACACTTAAAGAAGCGCAGATGGAGCGCTGGCAGCGCATCATCCTTGAAGCCTGCAAGCAGTGCGACAGAGCCAGGGTGCCGGAAATCCATGCTCCCCGGGAACTTACCGATCTCGTGGCCCAGCCGCCTCCTTGCGACCTGAGGCTGCTCTTCTGGGAACATGAAGCCCGGCAAAGCCTTAATGAAGTGCTTGCCTGCCAGGAAAAGAATTGCCACGCCGTATTTTTTCTTCTCGGCCCGGAGGGAGGATTCAGCGAGACAGAGGTTGGTTTTGCCAAGCAGGAAGGCTTTGCCCCCGTTTCCCTGGGGACGCGCATCCTGCGCGCCGAAACGGCAACCCTTGCGGCAACGGCCATTCTGCAGTTCGCCCTTGGCAATCTCGATCCGGTTCCTCCGAAAACTCAGGAGAAAGCCCCTTGCGCGCCGTAGTGCAAAGAGTAAGCCAAGCCTCTGTTTGCGCGGAGGGCCAGATCTGCGGGGCCATCGGCCCTGGGCTTCTCGTCCTTCTCGGCATCGGCAAAAATGATTCGGCCCAGGACGCCGCGCTCCTGGCCGACAAGATTGCCCATCTCCGCATCTTCGATGACGAGCAAGGGCTGATGAACCTTTCCCTGCTTGAGATACAAGGAGAGATGCTGGTGGTTTCCCAGTTCACCCTGTTCGGCGACTGCCGTAAGGGAAGACGCCCATCCTATGCCGCCGCCGCGCCACCGGCGGAAGCGATCCTGCTCTACGAACAGTTCCTCCTGGAAATCCGCGCCAGACAGATTCCCCTGGCCACCGGCACATTCCAGGCCATGATGGACGTTAGCCTGGTGAATAACGGCCCGGTAACCCTGCTGCTTGACACGGAAAAATGTAAACGATCACAGGGCACCACAGGTTGTGATCGCTTATAGCTGAATTGAGCAGCTTGCCTGCTCAAACGAAACTTATACCCGTAGGGTGAGTTCCGTGGCTTTCCCCATTTTGTGCCCCCCTGAAACCTTCCCGGTCAGAAAATCTTACCGATGCGCTTTTCGCCACAAAGCGAGCAGGCGGGTTCGCAGCCCGGCGTCACCGATGGCGGCAATCATGCGCTCAAAGCCTTTCTGCTCCTCCGGATCAATGGGCGGCGGCGGGGCGACCGGCGACGGATTCTCCGCCACCACCTTTTCCTCGCCAAGGGTGGCGTCTATCTGGAAACGGACATCGCTTATTTTCGCATTGCCGCGCAGACTTGCATTGATATGTTCCAGCAAGGCCTGTTTTTGCAGATGAAGCTGCTGCATCCAGACCGAGTCGGAAACCGCAACCCAGAGTACCGTGCCTCGAATCACCTGCGGCGCAGTCCGTTCCGCAAGCTCCGGGCCGACAACCTGCGGCCAGTTGCGGAAGACGGCATGCAGAGCCAAGCGCTTGTCCCATTGCCTCTTTTTAAAAAGCTCGGAAAAAAGGGCGTCTATCCGGATTATTTTTTCGGGAGCGGCCATAATATTTGTGCCTGATTAAAGGGGATTTAGTCCTTGGATTGTAAACAACCCTTGCCGCATTGCAAAGAAATCATTATATACTGCTCACAAATTCCGGCCATCTCCTGGCTACTTTTTACTGAATCAGACAACAAGGACTTTTCATGGGCTTTCGCTGTGGCATCGTCGGCCTGCCCAATGTCGGCAAATCTACCATCTTTAACGCCCTGACTTCGGCAGGCATCGAGTCGGCAAATTATCCGTTCTGCACCATCGAACCAAACGTTGGCATGGTGCCTGTTCCGGACGCCAGGCTCGACATCCTGGCCGAGATGGCCAAGACCAAGGTAAAGGTATACGCCCAGATGGAGTTCGTCGATATCGCCGGCCTGGTCAGCGGAGCCAGCAAGGGCGAAGGGCTGGGCAACCAGTTCCTGGGCCACATCCGCCAGGTGGACGCCATCGCCCATGTCATCCGCTGCTTTGAAGACGAAAACATCGTGCATGTGGACGGCAGCATCGACCCCCTGCGCGACCGGGAGGTCATCAACACCGAGCTGATCCTCTCCGATCTCGATACCGTAAGCCGGCGGATGAGCAAGACCGCTTCCCAGGCAAAATCCGGAGATGCGGTCTACAAGGCGCAGCTGGTTGTCCTGGAAGAACTGTACACCCTGCTCAATGACGGCAAACCGGCCAGGGTGATCGACCTCGACGACACGGGCCATAAGCTGATGAAGGAGCTTTGCCTGCTCACCGCCAAGCCCGTGCTCTATGTGGCCAACGTCAGCGAAGCGGAGATCAATACCGGCAACCCATGGGTGGATGCGCTCCGCGATGCGGCGGAGAAGGAAAGCGCCTCCGTGGTCATGATCTCCGGGGCTATCGAAGAAGAGCTGAGTGCTCTTGACCCGTCCGAACGCCGGGATTTCCTGACCGATCTCGGCCTTGAAGAACCGGGCCTTAACCGGCTGATCAAGGCCGGCTACGAGTTGCTGGGGCTGATCAACTACTTCACCGTAGGCGAAAAGGAAACCCGGGCCTGGACCATCAAGCGCGGCACCAAGGCCCCGCAGGCTGCGGCGGTTATCCACACCGACTTCGAGCGCGGCTTTATCCGGGCCGAGGTCATCTCCTACGCGGATTTCGTGGCCTGCGGCGGCGAGGCCAAAGCCAGGGAAAAAGGTTTGCTGCGCTTGGAAGGCAAGGAATATGTGGTGCAGGACGGCGACTGCATGAACTTCCGCTTCAATGTTTAAAGGTGCTGAGTGCTGAGAACAGGGCGAAGAGGACAACAGCGATGATCAAAACCAACACGGAACAGCTGGTCTGCCAGTCGGTGATCGGCGAGATCACCTCGCCCCAGGGCGGGATCAACCCCTACCGGATCAACCCGGACGGGCATGCGGACGTGTACCCCGGCGTTGGAGGCATCACCTACAACCTACGGATCGGGGATCTGGCTGGAGAAAAATTCGGCGACCATGTGGAGCCCTCGGTTTCCATCAGCAACTTCACGCAAATTCAGGGCCAACCAGGTCCAAACCGGGCCTTGAACCAGTTTTCCTGCGTGGGCAACCTCGCCCGAGTGGTCTCCGGCGATGCCAAGGGTGAGACAGGCCGGGTCACCGGCAAACATGGCGGCATCGAACATGTGCTGGTGGATTTTGCCCCGGAGGTACTGGAACGCCTCACCATCGGCGACAGGATCCAGATCAAGGCCTGCGGCTGCGGCCTGAATCTCCCGGATTTTCCCGGGATCAAGGTACTGAACCTGGACCCGGCCCTGCTTGCCGCCATCCCCTTGAAAAAACTCAAGGATGGCAGGCTGGAGGTGCCGGTGACCCATACCGTGCCCGCCAAGATCATGGGCTCCGGCATCGGCGCCTCCCACAGCCACAGTGGCGACTATGACATCCAGCTTTTTGACCAGAGTGTGGTCAAGGAATACGGCCTGGAGGACCTGCGGCTGGGCGACTTTGTCGCCATCCTGGACGCGGACGCCACCTATGGCCGGATCTACAAAACCGGCGGCGTGGTGGTCGGCATCGTCGTCCACGCCAGCTGCGTGCTGGCCGGGCACGGACCCGGAGTAATGATCGCCATGAGCTCAAAAGAGGGGCTGCTGGTGCCGAAGATCAGCGCCAAGGCCAACCTGACCGCCTATTTTGCTAAGATGAAATGAGCCGTGAGCTCAACGAAAAAGAGGATACTCCGTGAACAACAGGGAACGACTTAAACAACTGCTGCTGGCTAAATCATACCAGCACGGAAAGCGGTTCAAGCTCTCATCGGGACTTGAGTCGGATTTCTACATCGACGGCAAACAAACCACCCTGTCCGCGGAAGGCGCGTATCTTTGCGGCAAGCTGATCTTTGAGATCATCCGGAACAACCCGGACAAGATTGAGGCGGTGGGCGGCATGACCCTGGGTGCCGATCCGCTGGTCACGGCGGTTTCGGTGGTGAGTCATCTTGAGCAGGCCCCAATCCCCGCCTTCATCGTCAGGAAGGAATCTAAGGGGCACGGCACCGGCCAGTACATCGAGGGGTTGAGCAACATGCCACCGGGCTGCGCCGTTGCCCTGCTGGAAGACGTGGTCACCACGGGCGGCACCCTGCTCACCGTGATCGAGCGGGTTGAAGCGGCGGGATTCAAAGTGGGGCTGGTGGTGACCGTGGTTGACCGGCAGGAAGGCGGGGCCGAGGCGCTGGCCGAGAAAGGCTACCGGCTGGAGGCTATCTTTACCCGGCACACCCTGTTGCAGTAGTGTAACTATCCCGCAGCACCGCATCTGCTTTGTCATCGGCCTGCTCGTGTGCAACTAGCACACTTCGCAAGCCTCTTCCGCGCATCTGTGGCACTGCGGAATAGTTACATTCCACGGTTTAGTCCAATTCCGGCATTAACCCGGATAATTACGCAGTTAGGATACGAAAAGGACAACACGATGCAGTGCAAGAAATGCCAGGGCAGACTGGAAGTCGCCCGGTCCTGCCGCCGGGTCCGCCTGCGGTGTCAGAAATGCGGACACGAATACCAGATCCACGAGGTGGCTGACCAGCTGGACGCGGAAACCGAAGAGATTCTCTCCCGCTGGACCTGCATCATCTACGACTGACAGGCCCCTCGCTTTTCAATTCTTTCCTCACCACTCAAGCCGCAGCACATTATCCAGAGCGTCAACCCTGGCCACCCGCAGGGAGACGACATCCCCGGGCGCCTTACCGCTCACGGCCTGACTCGGCGGCATATCGGCATCGAGAAGGCAATCGAGCAAGGTCAGATTGATCCGCTTGGGCCCCTTGTTGACCAGCAAGGCCTCGACCCTGTTCCCCAACTTTTGCTCCAGATATCTGAGCAACCAGTAGCGGTGCCGGCTGCGGCGCACCTGGTTGACCCTGGCCAGCACCGTGTTGATATCCCCGGCAATCCCCGCGAGTTCATCGGCGGCAAACATCGCCCCCCGGCCGGAGAGCAACTGCTTGATCTGATGCTGCATGACCAGATCGAGAAACCTCCGGATGGGGGAAGTAACCGTGGTGTACTGTATGGCCCCGACCCCGCTGTGCGGTTTGGGATAGACTAGAAGCTCGCCTGGCTTGAGCTGCTTGCGCTGACGAAAAATCGAAAAGAGATCCTTCTCACCGCCCGCGATCAGCCGCTGATGAGGCTCGTCCTGGGCCCGAAACAGGCCCGGCGCTTGGCGGTCCGCCACAAACTGGGCGGAGAGGGTGTTGGCCAGAACCATGAACTCCGCCACCAGGCTGCGGGAGATGGTGTCCACCGGCGACAGAGCCACCGCCACCTTACCTCCCGGATCGACGCTGATATTCACATCCGGCACCGGCAGCAGCAGCGCCCCTTTTTCGATGCGCCGCTGCTTGAGCTGCTCGCTGAGCCGGGCCAGGGCCTGCAATTCCCAATCGCCGGTCGCCACCAGCCTTTCCGCCTCCGGGTAGCTCAGCTGCCGCTTAACTTCAACCAGGCTAGGGATAAGATCGAACTCCAGCACCTCGCCCTTGGGGCTCAGCAGCACCATGACGCTCAGGGCTGCCCGCGCCTTGCCGGCGACCAGGCTGCACACCCCTTCGGAGAGCGCCCGCGGCAGCATGGGGATCTGGGTCTCGGGGAAATAAAGCGAGGTCATCCGCCGGGCCGCCTCGGCATAAATCGGCGTCCCCGGCGCGACGTAATGGGCCACATCGGAGATATGGATGCCCACCAGAAAATCGTCGCCCCGCCGCTCCACATGCAGGGCATCATCATAATCGCGGGTTGATTCGCCGTCGATGGTGATGAGCGGCAGCGCTCGGAAATCCCGCCGGTTTCTGCCGACCAGCTCCTCGGCCACGGGTTCTCCCGCCTGGGCCGCGCTGCTGATGAGTTCCTCGGCAAAGGCCACCGGGATTTGACCGCGCCGCAGGGCCACATTTTCATGGGGTTGCCAGACCCCGGCCTTGATCAGGAGATGATAGACATCATGCGGGCCGGTGAGTCCCGCCTTTTTCAGCAGCTCGCGGGCCAGCTCACTCTCCTCGGCCTCGCTGCCAAAGAGATAATAATCAGCCAGCAGGCTCAGGCAACGATCGCCTTCCGGCCACTCCGCCGTGGCGTCGCCTTCCCAGAGACGCCTGAGCCCCATGGCCCCGCTGCTCATCAGGGCCTCCTGTTCTTTTTCCCTTTCCTGCTTGAGCCGCAAGCCGGCAACCGCTTCCGGACTGTAGGCCAGAACCAGCCCTTCCTTGTATTTAAAATAAAGGCGATCCACAAAAATTGAACGGAGAAAGGCGGCAACATGATTATCCGTGGCATCTTCCCCAAAGGCCAGCTCGGCAAGAAAATGCGGGGTAAAACTTGCCCCTTCCTCCTCACTGGCCAGTTGCCAGATTTCCGCCAGATCAATCTGGGGCAGCATGGCATGTCTGGCCTGGTCCGCCTCCTTGAGCAGACGCAGCTGCTCATCCTGGTCGAGGGTAAGGGAATACCGCTTCACGGATTGGTGCAACAGGCGGGAGAGCGGCAGATTCACCTCCCGGCCATGCTGGTTGATCAGGTGCAGCCGCTTGCTGTCCTCGTCAACAACCATGGCGCAGATGAATCTGCCCTGCTCGATATATTCAATGATTGCGCCCTGCAAAGCCATGTAGTGTTCCTTTATGATGAAAAAAAGCGCGCCGGAAACTCTGTCCGATATTAATGGGGGAAAGTCCGGGCTGTGCGATTGACAGAGGTCAAATAAAAACGAAACTGTTCAGCAGTGCCGCAGATGCGCGGAAGAGGCCGGCGAAGAGTGCTATCGCACATAAGCCGGCCGATGACAAAGCAGATGTGGTGCTGCTGGACATTTGCGAAAAAACTGGCCAAGGTGTACCAGCAATTCAAAAGGTTGTCATCTTTTTACGTGACCGCCAAAAAGAGAGGGGATGCGGAAAATCAGAAAAACTGGTATGTAACACTTTATTTTCCCTACTAACACACACGAGCGCAACCGCACCCATGAACGACTCCCCAGAACAGGTCAAATCAGGCATTGTCGCCCTCATCGGGCCGCCCAACGTGGGCAAATCCACCCTGCTCAACAGCCTGCTCGGCCAGAAGATCTCTATTGTCTCGCCCAAGCCCCAGACCACCCGCAACCGAATCCTGGGCATCGTCAACGGCCAGGACTACCAGATCGTCATGCTGGACACGCCGGGCATCCACAAGGCGAGAAGCCCATTGAACCTGGAGATGGTAAAGATTGCCCTCGGCAGTCTGGCCGAGGTGGATGCCATTGTTTTCATGGTTGATGTCACCATGCCCCTGCCGAACACGGGCAATACCCTTACCAGCTGTCTTGAGGGGATAGACAAGCCGGTGCTCTTGCTGCTGAACAAGATGGACCTCATCGACAAGGAAAAGCTGCTGCCCATTATCGCCACCTACCAGGGGCTCTACCCGTTTGCGGCAATCCTCCCCCTGTCAGCCAAGGCCAACGACGGCACCGATCTGGTCATCCAGGAGCTCTGCTCCCTGCTGCCCACCGGACCGCGCCTCTACCCCGAAGATATCCCCACCGACGCCAGCGAACGGTTCATTGTCGCTGAGATCATCAGGGAGAAAATCTTTTTGCAGACCGGTCAGGAGATCCCTTATTCAACCGCGGTAACGATTGAGAGCTTCAAGGAAAACCCAAGCAAACAACTGGTAACCATCCACGCCACCATCTATGTGGAAAAGGATTCGCAGAAAGGGATCATCATCGGCAAAAACGGCAGCAAACTCAAACAGCTTGGCCAGGCCGCCCGGAGAGATATCGAGATCCTCCTTGACCAGCACGTGCTGCTCAAACTCTGGGTGAAGGTGCAAAAAGACTGGACCAGCGACTCTCGTTTTCTGAAGGAACTCGGCTTTTAAAAAAACAGGGGCCGATTCCATAGAATCGCCCCCCGTTAAAATTAGCTCTCTTTCTATTACAGATCAGACCAATATGTTAACCCCGCCTGAGCGACGTTGCGCCTGAGTCGTTTCTCTCTGGGGCTCTCTTGACGGCGGCTCCCGCCGCTCCGATTCGCGCACCGATTCTTCCGCACCACTCTGGTCCGCGGCTCGTCCCGCCTGGGTTAGAGCCCTGGACGCCTCCAAGGCGGCGGCGGAGATCCTGCTCACGACATCGGGGGAAGCCTGACTGGTCTGGCCTGATTCCGGCCGGTTTCTTTCCGCTTTTTTTGCTCCTTCTGCCCCGGCATAAGGGGATAGAGGCCGCTCTGTCCTGACATTGGCCTGTCCTGAAGTGGCGCTGGAATCCAAAAGCATGTTCATCCTCCCCTATGCGTAATCCGCTGACAAAACCGACATAACGGCGTTGACAAACTGCCACAGCGAATATTTACATAATAAAAGTACTATAGTTTTCATTAAAAATAAAGCAGTCCTTTACAGGGGGAAAACGTCCGCCATCGGCTAAACATCCCGGTTCTCCGCTTAACATCCGAGATCATCATTTTTCTTGCGCAGGGTGTTGCGGGAGATGCCAAGCAAGCGGGCGCTGTGTACTTGATTGCCGCCGGTGCATTCCATGGCTTTTCTGACCATTTCCTTTTCAAACAGCCTGACCGTTTCCTGAAAACGGTCCTGGCAACCGCTGGCAAACAGGAGGGCGGCCAGTTGCCTTACTGCCTGCTCCACCGCCGTATAATTTTCGCTGTCCCGGCGGGCCATCTTTTCCCAGCACTCCGTGGAGAGATATTCGCTGTCGCAGAAAAGCACCGCTTTCTGGATGACATTTGCCAATTCCCGGACATTGCCGGGCCAGGCATAATTCTCCATCCAGGCTAAGCCTTCCGCGCTGATCCCCTTGACATTCTTATCGAACTTGTGATTAAAGCGGGCGATAAAATAGGCCGCCAGGTCGCCCAGGTCTTCTTTCCGTTCGCGCAGAGGCGGCAATTCGATGCAAACCACATTCAGGCGGTAATAGAGGTCTTCGCGGAAAGTTCCAGCTCTTACCATCTCCTCCAGATTTTTGTTGGTGGCCGCGATCAGCCGAACATCCGTCTTGATCGTTTCCGAACCGCCAAGGCGCTGAAAAGTGCCGTCCTGCATCACCCGCAGGAACTTTGCCTGAATACTGGTGGGCAATTCACCGATCTCGTCGAGAAAAAGGGTGCCGCCATGGCACTGCTCAAATTTTCCGATCCTGCGATGATCGGCGCCGGTAAAGGCGCCCCGTTCGTAACCGAACAATTCGCTTTCCAGCAAATGCTCCGGGATGGCGGCGCAGTTAATGGCGAGGAAGGGTTTGCCGGCCCGGCCGCTGTGTTGAAAGATCGCCCGTGCGACCAGTTCCTTGCCGGTGCCGCTCTCTCCCTTGATCAGGATCGTGGTGTCGGCGGAAGCAACCTTGCCCACCTGCTTATACACCGCGAGCATCTGCGGGCTTTTCCCGATCACCCGCTCGCCCCCCTCTTCCCCGACCCCGTCGAAACGCACCGCTCCGGCTACCATTTCCCGATTTTTCAGGGCCTCCCTGACCCTGAGCAGCAGTTCCTGATTGTCGAACGGCTTGGCCAGATAATCAAAGGCCCCCAATTTCGTGGCCTGAATTGCTTTGTCAATGGTACTGTAGGCGGTCATCATGATCACCGGCAGATGCGGGTGGTCACTCTTGATCCTGGCCAGGGTAGCCAGACCGTCCATCCCTGGCATGCTCACATCCATAATGACCAGTTCAGGATGCTGCCCGGCGACAGCGGCAACAGCCCCAGGTCCGTCGGCGGCGGTAATCACCTGATACTCCTCCATTTGCAGCAGGCGCTTAAGGGAATAAAGCACCGTCGGCTGATCGTCCACCACGAGAATGGTATTCATGATTGCAGCGGTAGCCTCAGAAAAAAGGTTGTGCCGGTTGCGGTGCTGGCAAAACTGACGGAACCGTTGTGCAACTGGGCGATATTGTAGACGATGCCCAGGCCCAGCCCGGTGCCTTCCGGCTTGGTGGTGAAGAAAGGATCGAAAACTTTGTCTCTTATCTTTTCCGGGATGCCTGCGCCGCTGTCCCGGACCGCTATTTCCACCATCTCATCATCAATAACCCGACTGACCAGCGTAAGTTGGCCACCCGAGGGCATCGCCTCGGCGGCGTTCATCACCAGATTCAGCAGGGCCTGGCGGATCATGGCCCTGTCGCCCTTCACCGGCGGCAACTTCGTCAGGTCAAGCACCGGCTCAATCTCTTGCTTCCTGAGCTGGAACTGCACCAGGCTCAAAACCTGTTTCAACAATGGATTGAGGTACAGATCCGTTGAGTGGAAGTTGTCGCTGCGGGCAAAGCCAAGAAACTTACCCACCAGCTCATCCATCTGGTTGACCGCGACCAGCACCACTTCGATGTCTTCCTTGGTCAATCGCGGGTCGTTGCGGAAGGCCTGAAACAGGGCCTTGATCGAAGTGAGCGGATTTCTGATCTCATGGGCCAGGCCGGCGGCCAGGCGGCCCAGAGCGGTCAACTTCTCGGTCTGGAGCAGTTGCCGGTAGGTTTCCTCCGTTTTTTCCCGGTTGTCTCTCAAATTTACAGAGAGGGTATTGAAAGTAACGGCAAGCTCACCCACCTCATCGCGGGCATGAACTCTGACCTGCTGCCCGAATTCCCCCCGGGAAAGAGTCTTGGTGAATTGCACCAGGGTGGCCAGCGGCTTGGTCACATGTCGGCTCACTCCATATGAGAGGGCACAACCGATCATCGTGACCACCGCCATGATCGCGATCACGATGAGGCGAAGTTGGGTAAGTCTCCGGGCCAGGTGCTCCTCACTGATACCGATATGCACCTCCGGGATCATGCCCTCGAAAATCCGCACCCCTACATCCCACAACAGCCCTTTTTCCGTGGTCAGCAAACGGACGGACGGCCCTGGAACTTGGCTCACCGGATTCCAGGCCAGCAAATCGGGCGGATGCCCATTGGGAAAGGTATGAAAAAAGAGCCGGCCATCCTGGTTGGTGACAAAGATATATTCAATGTCCTTTTCCGTGACGGTCAGTTCCCGGGCCGCCTCCTCGACATCATAACGATCTTCCAGCAGGGTCGAAACCGCAATCCGGTCGGCGAAATTGCCGGCAATGGAAATTCCCTGCCGGCCCAGTTCATCCCGCAGGGTGACAAACACCATATTCCGGATGGCCAACCCCACCAGAATACCGAGGCAAAGCACCAACAGAACATTGAGCAAAAAAATCTTGACCCACAATTTCATGGCGACGGCCGACCGGCAACAGGTGAGTTGGCCAAGGCCAGATAACGGTCAACCAATTCCTCGATTTGCCTTAACGAATCGGACTGAAAGGCGACAAAGCCCCTGGCCATTTCAGTGCGTTCCCATTCAGGCAACAAATCCCGATGAGCGCCTTGCGGCTCCATGGTCAGCAGGGCCTTTTTCACCGCCGCCAAGGTTGCCGGGTCTATTTCTTTGGTGTAGCAAATAAGACTACTGGGATATGGCGCCGATGCGGCGATGATTTTGATCCGCCCCTCGCGGCTGAGGCTTTCGGCCAAAGTATCCTGGATGGCCCCGGCCTCATAATCGCCGCTCAGAACTGCCTTGGCGGTATTGGCATGGGAGCCGGTATAAACATATCCCCGCAGATCTTTCAGGGGAACCCCGGCGTCCTCCAACATCTTGCGGGGAATGACATGCCCCTGGGTGGAGAGCCGGTCGCCAAAGGCAAAGCTCTTGCCCCGCAATTCGGCAAGGCTGGTCACGGTGCTGTCGGCCCTGGCAAAAATAACCGCCCGGTACGCCGGCCGGCCTTCCTGATTCAAGCCGGTCACCAGGCAACCAGCCCCGTACTTCTTCTTGGCGATGACGCAGTTGACCGGGCCGAGGGCGGCAAAATTGAGCAGGCCCCGACCTAGATTGTCGGCCGTCTTTTCATAGCTTTCGGTAAACTTGAGGGAAAACTTGTAACCGGTTTGCCGATTGAGATACTGGATGAGGGAGAAATAAATCCGCACATCCTCCTTAGGGCTAAGGCGATGATCAAAACCGAATTTCAGGGAATCGCTCCCGGCGTCCTCCTCCCCGGTCGGGACCTCGGCCACCGGTGGCGATCTTTTCTGCAGACTCACCTTTTTGGGCGCGTCATGGTCACCGCAGCCTGGCAATAACAACAACGCCAGCAACGAACAGCCGATCACCAAGGTTGTCAGTTTGCCTGGCCAACAGAGCATGCTGTTTCTTCCCCTTTTCTTGTGTCATCCCGTTCAGAGACACGGTGCGTGGTGCGCTACCCCCAGCAACAATTGAGACGCCGCCCGATAAAAATCTTCCTGGGTCGCCTCCCGTAGTTTGCCGACAAAAATCGGCACCCAAAAAAGAAAATGATCGGAAATAAATTTGTCCCGCAATTTTAAAAATTTTTCCGCTTCGTCTAAACATCCGGCCTGGGTGGCGGTCTCTGCTTCCCTGATCAGATGATAAATGAATTCCAGCTCAATGCCAATATGATCATCCGGCACCTGATAAAGATTTTTCAGAACCACTCCCCCTTCCAGATAATTTTTCCTGACCGCAATGGTCTCATCGGTCATCAGGGTACGGGTTTCAGAAAGATAAAAAGAGGCATAGGGGACCGCCGGGGGCGCCTGGGGGCCGATAAAGAGGCGGGCGTACTCAATTGCCAGTTCTTCCTGCCAGGCGGCAAGACGGTCCGCGTTCTGCCGGGCCGCTTCCCCCAGTCGCCGCAAACCACAGCCGATCGCATCGTTGTCTTCCCTGGGCACCGAAACCCCCGCCAGGTCGGTCAGCAGTGCCATGGACGGCTCAGCCAGGAATAACCGGGACAGGAACTGGTATAAATACGCTTGTTCCTGTAGTTGGACACACTGTTCGTCAATCATAATTCCTCCATAATCCACCAAATGGAAGCCGGCCAGAAACAAGACTGGCGGCCGCTTGCTTAAAAAAACGAAAAAGAGGAAGGGTGCGACGGAACACCCCTCCTCTTTTCCCTATAACATGTTTGCCAGCTTATATCTTCCTGACTGCCACCAGCATATCGGCATAGGCCGGGAAGCCCGTGATCGGACTCAGGGCGTTCGGATCCACCAGGTCGTTGTGGCTAGGCGTATATTTTCGGCTTTCATAGGCCGGGCCCATGCCCTTGCTGAAGCGGTTGCCGGTGGCGAAGCCGAGCTTGATCACCCCGGGCCGCATGCCCCCGGAGGCAAAGACCTTGCCCCGGGTGCTGTTCCCAAGCGGGGTTTTCAGCTCCACCAAATCGCCGTTCTTGACCCCCGCCCTGGCGGCGTCCTCGCTGTTCATCCAGATGGTGCCCACGGAATAGGTGTTTTTCTCAAAGGTTTTGGTTACGGCTTGCATGGCCTCCTTGCCCCCAACCACCGCCTCGGGCGCTTCGCAACTGAATTTCTCGTTCATCGGCTGCCAGGTACCTTCGGCCTTCAACTCGCCCAGCCAGGGAACCATCTGGGTGCCGCTCATGGCGTGATGGACCCGGCCGCAGATGAGCTGGAAGGGATAGTCCTTGGCGTATTTTTTATAGGCCGGGTTGGTGTAGGGGTTCCACACGGTCTCGAACCAGAAGAAGGTTTTCGGGTATTTGCTCAAGCCGATCTCGCTCAGGCCGTAAGGGCCCTCACCCCCCGCCCCTTCGATGAGCTTGTTGTAACTGGAATAACGCCCCTTACGCTTGCCGCCCTCCTCGAAATCCCAGACAAACTCCATGGTCTTGCTGTCGGTGTTGGGGAAGAACTTATTCGGTTCGTCGGCATTGTGTTTCTTGTAGCGATGCCAGCTCATGGGCCAGATGGCCACCCCGTTGTTTTCACGGAGCCAAGCCACGGTGACCGGGGTGCCGACCACCTTTTTCTTTTCGTGATCCACCTTGGCCTTTCCGGTCTCCAGGGAATCGGGCGTACCCACCAGGGTATAGCCTTCGGGATACTGGGGATAGGGCAAGGGAGTGCCCACATTGACCCGGCCGGGTGAAACCGAGAGCATCTCGTCGACAAAATCTTCTTCACTTTGGTATTTTTCCCAGAAATCCTTGGGATTGATATCGGTGTCGCCGAGGCTGTGGAGCTTCTGGGCCAGCAGATTCATGATCTCAAAAGGCTTCTTGCACTCATGGAGAGGCTTGATCACCTCGTCCCGGTTATAGATGACCTGATGCGCCGGATAGATGTCGGCCAGGCTCATGCGCTCGGCATAGCTGGCCTCGGGCAGGATGAGATCGGCATAGAGGGCGCTCTCCAGATTAAGGGTGTCGATGAAGACATTCAACTCCACCTTGTACTGGCCGGAGGCATCCTTGGCGGTGAGGGACTTTATCCATACCTCGGGGTTGCTGCCGGTATAGACGGCGTTGCCGGTGCGGAGCAAAAAGGCCTTGATGGGATACTTGTGCCCCCGGAATGGGCCGTATTTGATCTCCACCCCATGGGTAAAGGCATGGGGAAAATCGGCCACCGTATCATCCCAGGCCGCCGGGTAGCGGCTGCCGTAATTGTCCATGTGCAGCTTGCCGATCTCGTCTTCCACTACCTTGCCGTTGATGGTCCGTTTCACCTTGCGTTTCTTGAAGCTGCTGCCGCTGGCCGGACCACCCTTGTTGCACTTGACCAGCTCGGTGTCAATGGCGCCGCCGGGGGCGTCGAAATTGCCGGTGATGATGTTGAGCACCGTGCCGATGATCGAGCAGCAATACCCATTATAGTGATGGCCCGGCGACTGCATGCCCCAGACCAGGGCCGCCGGCTTGGTGATTCCGAACTCGTGGGCCAGGTCGTTGATCTGCTTTTCGCTAAGGCCGGTGCGGTTGGCGGCCCAGGACGCCGAGAAGTAATCGAGGCCGTTGATGGGATCCTTCTTGCCCCACCAGCTTTTGAATTCGTTCATGAACTCGTCCCAGCCGGTGACGAATTTTTTCATGTTCCAGTCAATGTAGGCGCGCTTCGCATCCTTGGGATTGTCATTTTCCAGGATGTAGCGGAGCATGGCGGCAAAGAGGTCGCCGTCGGTGCCGGCCCGGGGAGAGAGCCACTGATCGGCCCGGGAAGCGGTGTTGCTCAAGGACGGGTCAATTACCACCACCTTGCAGCCGTTTTCCACCTGGGCGCCCACCGTGCCTCGGTTTTCATAAAAAATGCGGGTGGCGACAAAAGGGTTCCAGCCGTTGTAGATGATGAGCTTGGTCTTGTAGCCATACTCCTTTTTGAGGGAGCCGTCCGGCTGGCGCACCAGTTTGGGGGTCATGATGTCGGGCTCGATCCGCTTGCCGCCCAGGATGAGCTTGGGGCCATGCCGCCTGGGGACATCGCAGATGGCACCGTGTTCGCAACAGTGCGGGGTGCCATAGGCGTGCGCGACGCGGTGGTAGTTGTCGCGGTCGGTGACATCGCCGCAGTCCATGATCACCGTTTCGGCGCCGTATTTCTTTTTGATCTCGCTAAGCCTGGTGCCGAGAAAATCAATGGCCTCGTCCCAGGATATCCGCTTGAATTTGCCCTCGCCGCGCTCACCCACCCGCAGCATGGGAGACTTGAGCCGATAGGGGGAATAAATCAGCTGCTGACCGGAGGCCCCCTTGGCGCAGGCCGTGCCGTCATTCATCGGCACGGCCTTATTGCCGTAAATCTTCTTGATCACCCCGTCCTGAGTCCACATCTCCAGACCGCACTCAGCCGGGCACATGGCGTCGGCGGTGTATTTCACCTGGTAGCTGCCCATGGTGGTGCGCATGGTGGCGGCTTCGGCTTCGGCAAGTTTTCTCAAAGAAAGCAGCCCGCTCTGTTCGGCGGCAATAACCCCGGCGATGGCCGAACTGTACCGCAAAAATTTTCTTCTGGTTATCTGCATCGATCTTCTCCTCAGGCAAATTATTCGTTGATGGGACCGTCGGCGGCCTTGAATACATCCTTGTCCGGGGCAATGAAATAGACATTTGGCTTGGTGCCGAACTCGGGCGACCAGGTGGAGGTCTTATTGGCGGCGATCAGCCGGGAAATTTCCGACTTCGAATCGTTGAGATCGCCGAAAGTACGAGCCTTGCCCACGCAGTTGCGCACACAGGCCGGCTCCTCTATGCCGGCGTCGAGGCGATGCAGGCAAAAATCACACTTGTCCACCACCCGAAGATCAGCGGCTTTCTTGCCCCTAACCTCGGAAACCTTCTTGGCAAACTTGCCCGGATCGTTGGTAACCGGAATATTCGCATGAATAAACCTGGCGCCATAGGGGCAGTTGCTCACGCAACGACCGCAGCCGATGCATTTGTTGCGGTCAACCACCACCGTGCCGTCCTTGCGCTTGAAGGTCGCACCCTTAACCGGGCAAGGCGGGACGCAGGGCGGCTTGGCGCAATGGTTGCACATCTTGGGAAAGAACATCCGCTTGGCCTTGGGATATTCTCCGGCATCGGCGATATCCACCTTGGAGCGAAACATGCTCAGGGGAACCGCATTTTCCATCTTGCAGCTCACCTGACATGATGTGCAACCTACGCATTTGCGCAGATCCACCAACAACGCATACTTCTTCGGCATAACCCATTCCTCCTTTTTGCTGTTAGTTTGCCAGACGGGAACAACCTGTCCTTTGTTGGCTGCCGATATTCGTCAAGCAATATCCCCATAAGGTTTAGCAAGAAGTATACCATCAGCAACAGGGGAATTTGCCATATATCATATGTTGCATAACCTATGGAAATTTCGAGAAAACCGAGAGTAAAATGACAGGCATTTGCGCTGTGTTAAAAGAAACACGAGAAAACTACTAGAAATAGATGTGCAATTGTTGAGCAGCTCTGTTCTGATCATGAACATCTTGGTCGGTGAATTCTTTTACAACTAGTTAGTCTCCTGATAGACTATAGCCTGACAACTTTGTCTTTTCCGCAGCTCCCCTTGAATATCCGGGTAAAAAACGCTATTATTGCGCTTTGATTTCAAAAAATCCGCCACCCGGCACAACCAGGCAATAATTCAGGAGAACACCATGACCGAGGTTCGCGTCCGCTTCCCCCCCAGCCCGACCGGCTATCTCCATATCGGCGGGGCGAGAACCGCCATTTACAACTGGCTCTTTGCCCGCAAACACGGGGGCAAGCTGGTGCTGCGCATTGAGGATACGGACACGGAACGCTCCACCCAGGAATCAATCCAGGGGATTCTCGACGGATTGCAATGGCTCGGAGTCGATTGGGATGAAGGCCCCTATTTTCAGTCGGAATATGCCGCGGAGCATATCGCCGCCGCCCAGAGGCTGCTGGAAAGCGGCCATGCCTACAAGTGCTTTTGCAGCAAGGAAGAGCTCGAGGCCAAGCGGGAAGCCGCTGCGTCCGCCAAGGGCGACTACCGGTACGACGGCGTCTGCCGCAGGCTCAGCCCCGAAGAGACCCGGGAAAAAGAGGCGTCAGGCCTCCCCTATGTCATCCGCTTCAAGGTACCCCAAGAGGAGGGCAAGGTCGGCTTTGACGATCAGGTCTATGGCCGGGTTGAGCGCGCCTACGCGGATATCGAGGATTTCGTCATCGTCCGTTCCAACGGCCTGCCGCTGTATCTGCTCTGCAACGTGGTGGACGATATCCGCGACCGCATCACCCACGTGATCCGCGGCCAGGACGGCCTGAGCAACACCCCGCGGCAGATCCTGCTCTACCGGGCCCTGGGCGCGGAGCTGCCGATCTTCGCTCACATGCCCCTGACCCTGGACCTGAACAAGGCCAAGATCTCCAAGCGCAGCCACGGCGAGATCGTCTCGGTCCAATTTTACCGGGAACAGGGCTTTCTCCCCTGGGCACTGGCGAACTTTCTCGTCCTCCTCGGCTGGTCCACCCCGGATGACCGCGAGATCTTCACCCGGGAGGAACTGATCGAGGCCTTCAGCTTTGAGGGCATCACCCGCTCCAACTCCATCTTCAACTACCGCAAGGACGACCCCAAGTTTTTCACCGATCCCAAGGCGATCAACATCAACGCCCACTACCTGCGCACCCTGCCCATCGAGGAAATCGGCGGATTGGTCAAGGTGGAATTGCAAAAAGAAGGGCTGTGGGATGCGGCCTACGATGGCGAGAAAAGGGAGTGGTTTCTGAAGACCCTGGAGATGACCAGGGAACGCTTCCACACCTTGAAGGATTTTACCTCCCTGAGCCGGGCCTGGTTTGCCGATGACTTTGCCATGGACGAAACCGCCCTGGCCAAAAACGTGCTGAAACACCCGGAGCTTAAGGAATGGCTGCCCAGGCTGGCCGACCGCCTGGAGGCCCTGCCTGAACTGGGCCACGAGGAGACGGAACGGATCTGCCGGGAGTTTGCCGAGGAACTCGGGGTAAAGGTGGGGGTGCTGGTCAACGGTGCCAGGGCGGTGATCACCGGCCAGGTCAAGGGACCGAGCATGTTCGAGGTCTTTGCCCAGATCGGCAAGCCAAGGGTGGTGGCCCGACTGCGTGATGTGGCAAAATATTTCGAATAAAAATCGCCACGAAATCCACGAAAGAACACGAAAATATAAAAAACACTATGCGCTTCTGTTAAAAATCAAGAAAGTCCCTTCCCATCAAGGAAGAGAGATTCAAATTTGAAGCGTTTTGCTAAAATCTTATCTCTTTCGTGTTCTTTCGTGGATTTCGTGGCTAAAAACTATACGGACAAAATATCATGACCAGCGACGAGACTCAGTCACAGGACTTCATCCGCACCATCATCGCCGACGACCTCGCCGCCGGCAGGCACGAGCGGATTATCACCCGTTTTCCGCCCGAGCCCAACGGCTATCTCCATATCGGCCATGCCAAGTCCATCTGCCTCAATTTCGGCATCGCCCAGGAAAACGCCGGGGCCCGCTGCCATCTTCGTTTCGACGATACCAATCCCACCAAGGAAGAGCAGGAGTATGTCGAGTCGATCAAGGATAATGTCCGCTGGCTCGGCTTCGACTGGGGCGAACATCTCTACTTTGCCTCGGATTATTTCGAGCAAATTTACACCTACGCCGAACACCTGATTACCACCGGCAAGGCCTATGTCTGCGATCTTTCCGCCGAGGAAACCCGAAGCTACCGCGGCACCCTCACCGAACCGGGCAGGAACAGCCCGTTTCGCGACCGGGCGGTGGCGGAAAACCTTGATCTGTTCCGGCGTATGCGGGCCGGAGAATTTTCGGATGGCACCCGAGTACTGCGGGCCAAGATCGACATGGCCTCCGGCAATATGAACATGCGCGACCCGGTGCTCTACCGCATCCTGCACGCCAGCCACCATCGCACCGGCGACACCTGGTGCATCTATCCGATGTACGATTACACCCACCCCATTTCCGACGCCCTGGAGGGGATCACCCACTCGCTCTGCACCCTGGAATTTGCCGATCACCGGCCCCTTTACGACTGGACCCTGGACAACCTGCCGGCACCCTGCCACCCACGGCAGATCGAATTCGCCCGCTTGAATCTCAGTTACACCGTGGTCAGCAAACGCAAGCTCCGACAGCTGGTCAGCGAGGGATATGTTGCCGGCTGGGACGACCCCCGGATGCCGACCCTGTCCGGCATCCGCCGCCGCGGCTATACCCCGGCCGCGTTGCGGAGCTTCTGCGACAAGATCGGGGTGGCCAAGAAAGACAGCCTGGTGGATGTGGCCCTGTTGGAGCACTGCGTGCGTGACGATCTCAACGAAACCGCGATCCGGGTCATGGGGGTGCTGGCGCCGCTCAAGGTGGTGATTACCAACTATCCCGCTGGCAGCACGGAAACCCTCACGGCCCAGAACCACCCGCAGAAGCCGGAACTGGGCGAACGCCAGGTTCCCTTTGGCCGGGAGGTGTATATCGAACGGGAAGATTTCATGGAGGAGCCGGCGAAAAAATTCTTCCGCCTGGCCCCAGGGCGGGAGGTGCGGTTGCGCTACGCTTATTTCATCAAGTGCGAAAAGGTGATCAAGGACGAAATCAGCGGCGAGATCCTCGAGCTCCATTGCACCTACGACCCGGCCACTCTGGGCGGCTCGGCTCCGGATGGCCGTAAGGTCAAGGGCACCATCCACTGGGTCTCCGCCGCGCACGGGGTACCTGCGGAGGTGCGCCTCTACGACCGGCTCTTCACCGAAGAAAACCCGGACGCCGGCGAGGCGGATTTCAAGACCTTTGTCAATCCGCAATCCCTGATGGTACTCAAGGATTGCCTGGTGGAGCCAAGTCTGGCCAAGGCCCAGCCCGGCAGCCATTACCAGTTTGAACGGCAGGGATACTTCTGCGTGGACAGCCTGGACTCCAGGGATGGCAGCCCGGTGTTCAACCGGACCGTCACCTTGCGGGACACCTGGGAGAAAGAGAAGCTTAAAGCCTAAAGCTTACAGCTTTCCGGTCACAAACTTCTCAAACAACTCCACTTCATGCCGGCTGCCGATAACCAGCGGCACCCGCTGGTGCAGCGATTTGGGTTGAATATCCATGATGTTCACCCCTTCATCGGTAATAGCCCGGCCGCCGGCCTGTTCCACCAAAAAGGCCAGGGGCGCGGCTTCGTAGAGCAACCGCAGCTTGCCATGGGGCTTGGCCGGATTCCGGTTATCGCGCGGGTAAAGAAAAATCCCGCCGGCAATAAGATTGCGGTGAAAATCCGCCACCAGCGAGCCGATATACCGGCCATTGTAAGGTCGCCCGCTTTCCCGGTCATTTTCCTTCAGGTAATCTACAAACCTCCGGGCCTCGCTGTGCCAGAAGTTGTAATTCCCCTCATTGACACTGAAATATTTGCTCCGCTCCGGGATCCTGATATCCGGATGCGAGAGAAAGAACTCGCCCACGCTGGGATCGAGGGTGAAACCGTGTACCCCCTCCCCGGTGGTAAAGACCATCATGGTGCTGGAGCCGTAGATGATATAACCGGCAGCCACCTGTTCACTTCCCTTCTGCAACAAATCGGCTTCATCCCCCTGGGGGGTATGATCGTTGGCGGATATGCGCCGATGGATGGAAAAAATGGTGCCGATGCTCACATTGACGTCGATGTTGGATGAACCGTCCAGCGGATCAAAGGCCAGGGTGTATTTGCCCGCGCTCCCCTCGGCCACCGGAATGATATCCGCCTCCTCCTCCGAGGTCATCACGCAGATATAGCCGCAACGGGCCATCCGGCGCTTGATGGCATTATTAGCCAGCTCATCGAGCTTCTGCACATGCTCGCCCTGAATATTCGTTTTTCCGGCCAGCCCCAGAACATCCGCCAAACCGGCCATATTGACTTCGGCGTTAATTATTTTGGCAGCCACGATCAGTTCGCTGAGCAAGCCGGAAAGGTCGCCGGTGGCCGCGGGATGCAGGCGCTGGCTGTCCATGATATGACGGCTTACGGTAATGCCAAACGGTTTGGTCATTTTACTCCCCATTAAAGTTCTGGCGAAAAGGCTCGACACGGCGGCTGGATTGGCAGGGCGCAGACCCTACGCTTACTGGAATAGTACGGAAGAAACCCCTTTTGGTCAAACAAAAAGAGCCTGCCGGAAGGCAGACTCTTTTGCTTTGCAAGCATGCAGAGGAACTCAGGCAAACATCTGGCCGATCTTCGCCTTGAAGTCATCCTTGGAAAAAGGCTTGGTGATGAACTCCGTCACCCCGGCCTGCCGAGCCAATTCGGACTGGGTTTTCTCCGATTCGGTGGTTGCCATCAGCACAGGAATCATAGCCCATTCCGGCTTTTTCCTTATATTGCGGGTTAGCTCGATGCCGTCCATGTTCGGCATGTTCATGTCGGTGATGATCAGATCAAATTTGCTGTCTATCTGGAGGAAATCAAAGGCCTTTTTCCCGTCTTCCACGGTGACTACTTCCATGCCGAGATCCGTAGCAACACCCTTGTAAAAGAAGAGCATGGCCTTGGAGTCATCCGCGGCAAGAATGCGCTTTTCCCTGGCTCCAGCTTGGCCGGGGCTCAACAGCTCGATATCCTTGGCGGCCTGCTCCCCGCCGATTCCGGCAAGTTCCGCCCGGAAGGCGGCAACGGCTTCGTGATCGCCGGATTTCTGCACGGCGCCAAGCAAGGCCTCCCGCCGGCTGCCCTCTTTATACAGCGCGACAAAGAGCTGTCTGGCGTGGGAGGTAACGATGACCCCAAGAAGCCGATCGCTCTGGGAGTCCCCCCGAGCAATGGTTTCGCTCAGCACCTTGATCACGCCGGGGTTGCATTGGTGATCAAGAGCCGTCACCACGGCAATGAATACGAGATCGTCCTTCTCGGCCAAGCCGTCGGTCAGGCCGATTACGCTGCGCATGGAACTGATCCGTCCCAGCGCCTCATAGATGGCAAATTTCAAATTGGCGTCTGCAGCCTTTTCCAGATAAGAGAGCAGAATGTCAGCGCCACGTTTTTTCCCGAGCATGCCGATGACATTGGCCACCATGATCTTTTCGTCCTTATCGCCGGTATCGAGGCATCTTTCCAGGGCCGGCAAGATTTCTTCCCCCATTTTGGCAAGGGTGGAGATCACAACCCTGCGAAACGAGGGGTTGGCATGGTGGACAAAGCCGACAAGAAAGCTGAAGGTTGTCTCATCGGGAAACTTGGCGAGATTTTCCACGGCCAGCGCGGTGGGTAAATCACAGCCGGCATCGGCATTCCGCACCTCCCGGCTCCCGGAAACCATAGCCATCAAGGCATCGCGAACCCTGAGGTCATGAATTTCGACCAGAGAGTGCATGGCCCAGGCAAGCACAGAATAATCTTCATGGCTGAGATAGGGCAACAGAATCTCGGTCAGCCCCGCATCCTTATAACTGGCCAGAGCCCGAATGATCTCGGCGATCAACTCGTTGGCGGTCACCGAGCCGAGGAGTTTCACCAGGGCGTCCTGGAGGGTAGAGGAGCCGCCGTCGGCAGCCCGTCGGACACAGAGGATACGGACACCCTCTTCTGCATGGGTCAAGCCGGCGATAATCTCCTGCTCCCGCCCGGCAAGCAGATCAAAAAGAGTGTGATAGACCATTTCATTAACCGCCTGATCGGCAAGCGGATTGGTATACAGATCCCACAGGTCCGGGATGGCGTCCACCATCCCGGCCTCCTTGATCTCATCCAGACAGACGATCTGTTCGATCATGTCTTTTTGAGCAAAATCCTTTAAGCAATCCATGGTGCTCCTTCTCTCAGCTTATCCTTGCGCTTGTCAAGACCTTGCCGGACCCAAGCCAATATCGCCTCAATATTTGACATACTATTACACAGGCTCCTATTTTAGAATCTTTTTTTTTAGGAGCAAGCCCAGAATACCCTCGCTGCTGACAACCGCGAGAGTCCTTGCTGTTAACGGCGAGACGCTCTTGTCCAAGCGGTTACTTCCCGGCTAGAGCGGGGGCAATCCGCTCAAGGGACAGAATCTTCTCCACCCCGCCAAGGGCGATGGCCTCCTTGGGCATGCCGAAAACTACGCAGGACGCCTCGTCCTGCGCGATGGTGTAAGCTCCGGCCTGGTGCATCTCCGCCATCCCCCGCGCCCCGTCGTCGCCCATGCCGGTCATGATGATGCCGATGGCATTTTTCCCGGCATATCTCGCAGTGGAACGGAAAAGCACATCCACGGAAGGCCGGTGCCGGCAGACCAGGGGGCCGTCCTTGATCTCGACGAAATACCTGGCGCCGCTGCGTTTCAGCATCATATGCCGGTTGCCTGGGGCAATGAGGGCCTGGCCGCGCAACACGGTATCCCCGTCCTGCGCCTCCTTGACCCGGACGCGGCAGAGGCCGTTCAACCGCTCAGAAAAGGCGCGGGTAAACCCCTCTGGCATGTGCTGAACAATGACGATGCCGGAACAATCCCCAGGCAACGCTTCGAGGAATATCCGCAGGGCTTCGGTGCCTCCGGTGGAAGCGCCCACTGCTACCACCTGTTCGGTGGTTTGCACCATGGCGGAAGATGAGGGCGGCGGCAACATGACATCGGCGGTGAGTTTTTTCTCCACATGATAGGGCTTGGCGGCAATGCGCTTGACCATGACCCTGGCCGCGGCCTTGACCGAATCACAAATCCTGATTCTTGATTCCTCGATGAACTGCTTCGTCCCTAACTTGGGCTTCTGAATGATGTCGATGGCCCCATATTCCAAGGCCTTGAGCGTAGTTTCCGCCCCCTTTTCCGTAAGGGTCGAACACATAACCACCGGGATGGGGTGCTGGCTCATGAGCTTGTGCAGAAAAGTAATCCCGTCCATGCGGGGCATCTCCACATCGAGCACAATGACGTCAGGCACCTCTTTGGCGATGAAATCGGCGGCAATATAGGGATCCCGAGCCGCGCCCATCACCTCGATGTGCGGGTCCGACGCCAACGTATCGGTCAAGGTTTGCCGCACCACGGCGGAATCATCGACGATCAGCACCCTGATTTTATTATGGAGCATTGATCTTCACCTTGAAACAAAGGAGCGGGGAATACGCCGCAATAAGACTTCTCCGGTATGAGAATAAAAAAACAGCTTGCACCCATGCACGCCGCCCACTTTTTCCACGACCACGTCAACATTGTCCCGGGCCAAGGCCTCCCGGGCCGCCTTGATATTCAGGGCCCCGATGCTCCGGGCATCGGTTGCCGGGCCGAAATGGACATCCAGGACATCCGCTCCGCCAAAGATCTTTGCCACCAATCCGGCATCAGGGCAGAACAGGGCGCCGTTGGTAAGAATCTCGACCATGTAGCGCACCGAGGTCTCCACAAAACGAAAACTGTCCTCCGCGCCCAGATTCGGGCAAACCGGCATTACCCCATGGCACATGGCCCCGGTTTTCTGCTTTGCGCAAAACAGGCATACCGAAACACAGGAGCCAAGGATGGTGGTGATAATGGTTGGCTCATGGGCAACAAAGAGCTCACCCGGATGCAGATTCACCACGGGGAGATCCGTATCCATGATCTCCTTCATTTGCGGCATCGAAACACCGCCGCAGCCACTCGTTCCATTTGGTCTCCAATGCCTTCCAGGGTTTCCGAATGGCCGGTGAACAGATAGCCCCTGGGAGAAAGCTGGCGATAAAATTTTCCAAACAGCGCACACTGGGTTTTCCGGTCAAAATAAATGATTACGTTGCGACAGAAGATAATGTCCATCTGCTGATCAATGCCGAAATCCCGATCCATGAAATTGAGCCGTTGAAAGATCACCTTCCGCCGGAGTTCCGGGACAACCCGGTGAAATCCCGCCTGTGCCCCCCTTCCCTTCATCAGATACTTGTTGCGCAGTATCGGAGAAACCGGGGCCACCACCTCGTTGGCGTAGACTGCCTCTTGCGCCCTGGCAAGTACCTTGGTGCAAACATCCGTGGCAAAAATGGAATAATCAAGACCCGGATAGCGGGCAAAGAACTCATCCAGCACCATGGCCAGCGTGTAGGGCTCCTCACCGCTGGAACAGCCAGCACTCCAGACCCAGAGCGTCTTGTGCTGAGAATGGGTCATCCGCTGCACAAAGTCAGGGAGAACAAGACTGGTCATTACATCAAAATGCTTTGGTTCACGAAAAAAATCGGTCTTGTTGGTGCTGACCACGTCGATCATCTGGGTCAGCTCGGCGGCCTGGCCTTCAGGACTCAACACATAATCCAGATAAGCGGAGAAGGAATCCAGGTTGAGATGCCGCAACCGCTTCTGCAACCGGGAAGAAAGCATGGTTTTCTTGATGGGAGTGAGCTTGATGCCGCAGATTTCGTAAATGAAATCGCTGAAGCGATTAAACTCCCGATCGGACAATATCGGCGACTGGGGAGCCCCCCCCGCTGTCCCCTGGGTTCCGTATGGAGTCATGAATCCCTCAGATATCCGTTTTCTGCTTGTTACGCTTCCGCACCGGCTGCTTCTCCCGGCTTGGACTCACCCAAATGGAGCGAACCGGCGCTGTCTATTTCCCGCAAGGCTGCTTCACCCTCGCTGGCCAGAACCTTGTCGATATCGAGAATGATCAAGAATTTTTCCTCCGCCTGCCGCCCCATGCCCTTGATGAACTCGGTATTGAGGTTGGTGCCCATTCTCGGAACAGCTTCGATGTCCTGCGGGTTCAGATCAAGAACCATCTGCACGGAATCGGTCAGCACTCCCATCTCCACCTGGTTGCCGTCCACCTCCAGATCAACAATCATGATGCAGGTATTCTTGCTGTACTTGATGCCCCCCATGCCCAGTTTCTGGCCAAGATCCATAACCGGCACCACGTTGCCGCGCAGGTTGATGACCCCGCTCAGATACTCGGGCATTCTGGGGATCCTGGTCATGGTGGTGACATCGAGAACCTCCCTGACCTTGGAGATTTCTATGGCAAAACCTTCATCCCGCAGCATGAAGGTGAGATATTGCGTGGTCTGCAGCTGCACTGTTTCATTTTTCGCGCTCATGATTTCTCTCCTGTGATTTTTATGCCGCATCCCGCCCAGGCCCGGCAACGAACTCCGGCAGCCACTACCATTTCAGTTCGAATAAGCGTCGTGTTCTTCCTGACGCGCGCATTGCATTACATTGGCCACGTCGAGAATCAGGGCGACATGCCCGTCGCCCAAAATTGTCGAGCCGGAAAGGCCTATGGCATTGCGATAGATCCAGCCCAGTGATTTCAAAACCGTCTGGTTCTCGCCCACCACCCCGTCCAATACCAGGCCGAAACGCTCACCGTTGATCCTGCTGATCACCATCTGTTCCCGATCGGGTCTTTCTCCCGGGATATCGAAAAAATCCCTAAGCCGCACATAGGGCACCAGTTGATCCCGAACCGGCAGCATCCGCCGCTCATGGAACCTGGCTATATCCTCCCTGGTCAACTCCACGCATTCCTCCACCTGGGAAAGGGGCAGGACAAAATGCGTGTCTCCGGCCTGTACCAGCAGGCCGTCGATAATGGCCAGAGTCAGGGGCAGCATGATGGTGATCGTGGTCCCCTGCCCCTTGACGCTGCTGGTCACGGACACGGAACCCTTGAGAGCATCGACCGTGCTTTTCACCACGTCCATGCCCACCCCGCGCCCGGAAACGCTGGTAACGGTCTTGGCCGTGGACAGCCCTGGCGTAAAAATGGTATTCCAGATATCCTGTTCGGTAACCTCCATATCCGCGCGGAGCAGCCCTTTTTCCAGAGCCTTCTGCCTGATTCTCTCCGCATCAAGCCCCTTGCCGTCATCGGTGACGGTGATGATAACATTGGCCCCTGAATGGCCGGCTTTCAAGGAAATCGTCCCTTGCCGGGGTTTCCCGGCCCGTTCCCGATCATCCGGCGATTCGATCCCGTGGTCGATACTGTTGCGGATGAGATGGACCATGGGGTCGCCCAGCTGATCGATGACATTCTTGTCCAGTTCGGTCTCCGCGCCCTCAGTGACCATGACCACTTCCTTGCCCAGTTCGGCGGAAAGATCCCGGACCAATCGTTTAAATTTGGCAAAGGTGGTGCCGATGGGCAGCATCCGGATGTTCAGCACGCAATCCCGCAGTTCCCCGGTAAGGCGCTCCACCTCCTCAACCGGTTCCACCAGATCGGAATCCTTATGGTGGGAGGCAACCTGGCTCAAACGGGCCTGGGTAACGACCAGCTCCCCCACCAGATTGACAAGCTGATCCAGTTTTTCCGAAGCCACCCGGATACTTTCCGCTCCCTTGGCCGCGGCGAGCTTGCACTTGCTCTCCTTGACCATCTTCTGCTCGGCCAATGCCGCGTCTATCTTGCTTCTTGAAACGAGCTGTTCGTTGATAAGCAGCTCCCCCAAGGGCTTCTGCTGCTCAAGGACCTTGCCTAGTTCCTCGGCAGAGATCTCTCCCTTTCGCAGGAGGATCTCTCCGAGTTTCTGGTGTTCCTCGAAATCATCCTGGCCCTCCACGGCCAGGGCCGTTACCTTCACCTCGCAGCTCGATTCGGCAAAGATCAGAACATCCTCGATCGCATTGAGCCCCTTGTCCGTGGTGAGCAGAATTTCCCACAGCTCTCCGAGTTCCAAGATCTCTCCGGGGCCGCTCAGTTTCTCATGCCGAAAGACCGTGCATGCACCAAGGTTTTTCAGATCGTCAAGCAGCTGCTCCATGGTGTTGCCGGCGACAAAAAATTCTGGGCTCGGCCGGATGTGGACCCGGTAGTGGGTTTGCCTCTCCTCGGGGTGGCCCGCCTCCTCCGCCTCTGCCATCGCCGGGGGCGAAGGCGCTGGGATGGCAACAGCCCCCTTGGCGGCAGCACCTTTGCCGCCGACAAGCGTCTGCAACGAGGCGACAATTTTCTCTCCCTCCGCCGAATCGACCTTGCCACCGCCGGTGGCCGAATCGAGCAAGGCCCGGATGTGATCCCGGGAAGCCAGGGTCAGGTCGATAAGCTCCTTGCTCACCGGCACCGTGCCATCACGCACCTTGTCCAGCACCGTTTCCACATGATGAGTAAACCCGGCAATATCATCAAATCCGAACATCGCCCCAGAACCCTTGATGGTGTGCATGGCCCGAAAGACCCGGCTCACAATGGCGAGGTCGCAGGGATCTTTCTCCAGCTCCAGCAAGGAGGTTTCCAGCTCCTCAAGAAGCTCTCCCGCTTCCTCGCGAAAAACCTCTGCATATTCCGTATCAGCCATGATTCACCTTCCCGGTCAACCGTATCCCAAAAAAAACAGCTCCGTTAATACCGTTCAAAATCCTTGTGATCATCCAGGGCAATGCTCGCCCCGCCAGCCCCAGGGGCAGAGGTCTGTTTGCCACCGTTCCCCGGGTGGTCCGACTTCGCCTTCCTTGCCAAAGGCAACGCCAAATGCGTTCTCGCTGCTCTCTGGCCACCAGCAACAAAATTACCTGCCTGGCGCCTTTGCCCGCCGGATTCATCCAGCTTGAAAAAAGCGATGGTTTCCAGCATCTGCGCGGCTTGCGCGGTCAGTTCCTCACTGGTGGAAGCCATTTCCTCGGCTGCCGCGCTGTTGGACTGAATAACCGAATCAAACTGCTCAATAGCCTTGGAATTCTCCTCGATCCCCCTGGCCTGCTCGTTGCTGGCAGCATCGATCTCCTGCACCAGTTCGGCGGTTTTCTGGATCTGGGGCAGGATTTCATTGATCAGCCTGCCGGCATTAGTTGCCGTCTGGACGCTGGAGGAGGCGACCCCCTTGATCTCCTGGGCCGAGACCTGACTGCGTTCCGCCAGTTTGCGCACCTCGGCGGCCACCACGGCAAAGCCCTTGCCGTGCTCACCGGCCCGGGCCGCCTCGATGGCGGCATTCAGGGCCAGCAAATTGGTCTGCCGGGCGATTTCTTCAATGAGCTCGATCTTTTCCGCAATATGCTGCATGGCGGTCACGGTTTCCGCGACTGCCTTGCCCCCGGCCTCGGCGTCAGTCGCGGTCTTGCTGGCAATGGTTGAGGTCTGCCGGGCATTCTCGGCGGTCTGGGCCACGGTGCTGGCCAGTTCTTCCATGGAGGAAGAAATCTCCTCCACCGAGGCGGCCTGTTCGCTGGCTCCCTGGGAAACCTGCTGGGAACTGCTGCTCAACTCATGGCTGCCCGCAGCCACCTGATCGGCAGCGCCCCGTACATCGGCAACAACCTCCTTCAACTTGGCGACCATGTTGGCAAGTGCGTCCATCAGTTCATCCTTGTCGCTCCGTTTTTTCATCTCCACCATGAGATTGCCCTGGGAAACCTGTTTGGCGTTGGCTGTAATGCTGCTAAGGGCATCGACCATTTTCTTCATCGCCGCCATGACGCTGGTGGTATCGCTTGCAGCAAGGGAAATGTTGTGGGAAAAGTCGCCAACCGCCACCAGGTTGGCGACATCCCGCACCTCTTTCGGATCGGCCCCAAGTTGGCGCAAAACTGAACGGGTGAGGAACATGGCAATACCGATGCTCAGCAGCAGCGCGCCACCGCCCAGGCCAAGCATGAGATTACGGGAGGTTATGTAGAGTGCCTCGGCCGCCTCGTGACGAATTGTATTGCGCTCCATATTATGATCCAGCAGTGCCTGCAAATCTGCTTGCAAATCACGTTCCGCCGGTCCACCCTCTTTACTACGCAATAGTTCGGCCTCGTCTTTTTTGTTGGCCGCGACAAGCTCTATAATCTTGCCATTAACGCTTTTCAAATGCGAAACAGCTTCCTTGGCCTTCCCGAGAAGTTCAAAGGCCTTGGTATCGCTCTTAGTGGTCATCTCTTCAACTTTCTTAATGGCCACATCATATTTTTCGCGAAACTTAGCAATCCGATCCTCATATTCCTTTCTCTTTTCCAAACTGTCAGTAAGAATCATGTTCCTGATATTGATACAGATATTGGCAATATCCATGTTAGTGTCATTAATATGATCAATTCTGACCATGTTGACGGTGACAATCTGCTCCATTTCTTCATGGATTTTCAACATCCCTGTGGCGCCGATCCAGACGAGAACCAGCATGATCACCACCAGCACTAAAAACCCAAGACTTAAACGTTTGCTAAGATTCATGTCTTGCAACATCTTCCTCCCCTCCCTTGTTTAAGGATGTGAAACGAAAACAGCGGAAAACCATTTTCCATGCCGATACCGGTTATTTCTTAATAGCGCCTGCGCTCAAGCGACGAGCTATTCACTGGTGGAGTCCATCCCCTGGGAAGCCGTGCTGCTGGCCTAGACACCTGTCCTGTTCAGCTCTATCCTGTCACCGGCATCCCGGCTATTAGCGTTCAAAATCCTTGTAATCATCCAGGGCAATATTCGCCCCGTCAGCCCCTGAGGCAGAAGTCTGCTTGCCCGATTTCATCCTCCATGTTGCCCTCCATCAGATTTGAAGTTTCACTCCGCCTCAGTACCGTTCGAAATCACCCTCACCGGTGCCCGGCAGGGAGATCTTCACCCCCTTGCCCTTGATCCCGGCTTCTTTTTTCCTTTCCGGGACGGCAGGGGCAGGCAGGGGCAAAGGCCGCCCCTGGGGCCGGAGCCTGGCCTCCGTTTCAACCTTGAAAAAAGAGATGGTCTCTTGCAGATGCGCGGCCTGGGCGGTCAGCTCTTCGCTGGTGGAGGCCATCTCCTCGGCGGCCGCGCTGTTGGCCTGGATCACCTGGTCAAACTGCTGGATGGCCTTGGCGTTATCGTCGATACCCCGGGCCTGCTCATTGCTGGCTGCGTCGATTTCATGGACCAGCTCCGCGGTTTTCTGGATCTGGGGGACGATCTCGTTGATGAGCTTACCGGCATTGGATGCGGTTTCCACGCTGGCTCCGGCAACCCCCTTGATCTCCTGGGCCGAGACCTGACTGCGTTCGGCCAGCTTGCGCACCTCCGCGGCCACCACGGCAAAGCCCTTGCCGTGTTCCCCGGCCCGGGCCGCCTCGATGGCGGCGTTCAAGGCCAGCAGATTGGTCTGCCGGGCGATTTCCTCGATGAGTTCGATCTTGGTGGCGATGAGCTGCATGGCTGCCACGGTTTTCCCCACCGCCTTGCCCCCGTCTACCGCATCGGTCGCTGCCTTGGTGGAAATAGCCGCGGTCTGCCGGGCATGGTCCGCGGTCTGTGCCACGGTGCTGGCCAGCTCCTCCATGGAGGCGGAGATCTCCTCCACCGAGGCAGCCTGTTCGCTGGCCCCTTGGGAGACCTGCATGGAACTGCTGCTCAGTTCCTGACTGCCGCTAGCGACTTGATCCGCCGCGCCGCGCACATCGGTGATAATCTCCTTGAGCTTTTCAACCATGTCTTGCAGGGCCTGAATCAGTTCATCATGATCGCTCCGCTTCTTCATTCTGACCAGAAGATTGCCGGCGGCAATCTCGCGGGCCGTGGCGGTGATCTCGTTCAAGGCCTTGATGAGGGTGCCCACCGCCGAATCGATGCCTTGATACACCTGTTTCACCGGCGCAGTGTCGCTATCAGCTTGCTCGGTTTCGATGGCAAGGGTGATGTCACCATCGGCAAGCCTGGAGAGACATTCCACCAGTTTTTGGGTTTCGATCTCCTGATAGTTGGCGATCTTACTGGCGATCCGGGCCGCCTGCTTGATCGCGGTCTGATCGCTCACCACCTCGAAGGCGCCGATAATCTTGCCCTGCTCGTCGCGAAGCGGCGTGGCGATGTAGCTGATATCCAAATCCAGACCCGCCGCGGGATGGGCGTCGGTTTCGCTGGCGGCGTTCTGCCCGCTCCGCATGGCCTGGCCGCAGGCGCAGCGGTCGGTCTTGCAGTCTGCGGTCTTGAAGTGGTCATAACATCTGGTGCCGATCAGCTGGGCGGGACTCTTGCCGCCGACTTTCGCACCCAGTTCGTTCATGTACTGAATGTTGAAATCATTGTCGATAATCATGGCCGGAGTCGGCATGGTGTCCAGCAGTCCCACCAGCCGGGCGATGGTGTTGTTGACCCCTTCGACGATCTTTCTGAAATCCCCTTGGTGCTTGGCGGCATCGGCACGGGTGTTCAGCTTTCCTTCCATCGCGGCCGTGGCAAGCATGTCCACATCGGCGGCCAAAGTGCCGACCACTGCGATACAGGTATTGAAGGCATCGGCAATGGCCTGGAAGGTCTTATACACCTCGGCGGTATCTGCATCCCCCGAGGCCAGAGTAATGGCGCAGGAGGTGTCGCCCTTGGCCAGCCGGCTCATGCTGGAGACGACCTTCTCGGTTTCGATGTTCTGATAGTCCGCAACCTTCTGGGCATGACGAGCGGCCTTCTTGATCGCGGTCTGGTCGCTCACTACCTCAAAGGCGCCGATGATCCTGCCCGCCTCATCGCGGAGCGGCATGCCGCTGTACGCGATATCCAGGTCCACACCGGTCGCCGGATGGGCATCGGTTTCGGAGCTGGCCACCTGCCCGCTCCGCATGGCCTGACCGCAGGCACAACGGTCGCTCTTGCAGTCAGAAGTCTTGAAATGATCATGGCACTTGCTGCCGATGAGCTGGGCAGGGGTCTTGCCGCCGGCCTTGGCGCCGAGTTCGTTGATGTAGCGGATGGTGAAATCGTTGTCGATGATCATGGCCGGGGCAGGCATGGCGTCGAGCAAGCCTACCAGTCGGGCCATGGTATTATTGACCCCTTCGACGATCTTTTTGAAATCCCCCTGATGTTTCGCCGTGTCGGCCCGAGCGGTGAGCCTGCCTTCCATGGCTGCCTGGGAGACCAGGGCAACCTCCGCGGCCATACCCTTGATCGCCTCCACCATTTGGGCCATGGCGGCTTGCAGCACCCCGGTCTCATCCTTGGCGGTGGTTTCGAGCTGCACCTCGGTATTGCCGGCGGCGATCCGGTGGGCCGCCTCCACACAGGCCGCGATTGGCCGGGTGATGGAGCGGGTGATAAACCAGGCCAGTGCCCCGCCCAGCAGCAGGGCGATGATCCCCATGCCCAAAATGAGCCCCCGGGTGAAACCTGCCAGTGCATCGGCATCGCTGCCGACCCGTTCCACCTCCTGGGCCTGGTAATTTCCCATTTCCGCAAGCGCCTTGAAATAGGCAGTCTGCGCCTGCCTGAAGCTCCCGAACAGCGCGGTGGCTGCCTCTTTTGCCCGCCCCTGGTGCAACATCTCCTGCACGGCAGAAAGCTGCTCCTTGTGGGCCTTTCTGGCCTCGATCACGGTGTTGAGATAGCCCTTTTCGGCATCAGAATGCTCAAACTCCTGTAACTGGACAATATCCTTGGTGATTTTATCCTGCATTTCCGTGATCCGGGCGGTTTCCTTTTTCATGGTTTCGGCATCAGGCTGGATAACCATGTTGCGCACGGCCCGGGATATAACGTTGGCATCTTCATTCATGTCATTGAGCAACTCCACCTTCTGGAACTTGTCATGCACCACCACCATGATCAGCCCATCCAGTTTGCTCACGTTGAGATAGCCCGCCACGGCCACCGCCGCCAGAAGGAGAAGCACCACACCAAAAGCCGCGTTCAGTCTTTGCCCGATCTTCATGTTCTTAAGCATACGCAGCACCTCTTTGTTGAAGTAACTAACTAAAAAAACAGAGAGAACTGCCAGAGACAACTATCCGGCAACACATCACTGCCGACAGTAAATTTCAACCGGAGAGCATCAGGCGGAGGCAAACGAACACAGGTAAAAACACCTATGAACCCATGCTATAAAAATTCAGCAGGCAATGTCAAACATAAAAAACCACCAAGCAACGGGAGACAGGCGAGACAAACAGCTAGGAATACCGGGCAACAAGGGACAGACTGCGTCGGCCTTCTTCGAGGCGGCCATGCTTAAGGCAACCGTTCCCGTAAAGCACGGCCTTGCGGACCAGCTCCTCGCGGACAAGACGGGACTGAACGAGGGTGAGATGGGGGTAGACGAGAAGCTTTTCCAAAGCCCGGATACGGAAACGATCCATCCCGGTCATAAACTGGACTGATACCTGATCCGGCCTGCCGCCATGCTTCACGGTCAGGGGTGCGTCCACCAGGAGAAAGGGGTATGTGGCGCTGGCCCGGAGCCAGAGTTCATAATCCTCGCAACAGGGGAAACTTTCATCGAACAGGCCGATCCGCTCAAACAACTCCCGCCGGGCCATGACTGTGGACATGCCCACCACGCACAGCTCCAGGCTGCGGGCAAAGATATCTCCGCTCCCCTTGGCGTGGCGTTTCTTCTGATTGAGATGGAGGCCGTTGCGAAACCAGGTTTCCTGGGTGTGGGAGACAAGCAGCTCGGGCCGCGCCTCCATGGCCGCGACCTGAAGCGCCAGCTTGTGGCGGGTGAACTGGTCGTCGGAATCGAGAAAGGCAAGAAGGGGATGGCGGGCCGCCCTGATCCCGGCATTCCGGGCCGCGCCCGGGCCCCGGTTTTCCTGGCGCAGGACGATGAGCGACTTGCCGTAGGAGGCGAGCAGCGCCGGGGTCTCGTCGGTGGAGCCGTCATCCACCACGATGAGTTCGAAATTGCTATAGGTCTGAGCGAGGACCGAATCGATGGCCCTGGCCAGAAACACGTCCCGGTTATGGGTGGGAATGATGACCGAAACCGGAGTAACGGACAGAGACATGCTCATAAAAAACCTGCGTAGCCGTTAGGGAAGACAAGCTGATTCCCCTGCCACGCAGCGGCAATGGCGAGGATTTCCATGGCCATGCCGGGCAAGCGGTTTACTTATCCACTCCCCGGATTTTGCCAATGATCCGCTGCACAGTCACAAAATTTTCCCCTTCTTCCTGATTCACCAGATGAAAAAATTTGCAACCGGCACAGCCTTTGACCTTGTTGGCAAACGTTCCCTGCACCTGCCCTCCGCAAAATGTTCCGGCAACCGCCCAACAGCATCTGCCTCCGTTTATCCCGTCATGCACCCGATGGGTGATAAAGGAATAGGCAACGGGACATTCACCCAGCGCCGCAGTGTTATCACCGCCAGGCTGCCGACCGCATTGCATAAACTCCCAACAGTTTTGTTTTGCCATGGCTATCTCCTAGCATTGGTCAGAAAAACATTGATTGAATCTTGATCAGTCTCCATTTTTTTGCTTTGCATTCCGGCCAGAGAAAAAAAGCGGCTGGAGCTGTCAATCAAGATACAGAATTTCCCCGGAATATTCAACCACCTCGGCTCCGCTCTCAAGATGCCGGAGAATGAGGCCGCCCTCCGGGGAAATCCCCAGCACCTCCGCCCGGTATTGGGGGGCTTGCTGGATATCAAAGCCGAACCAGACCTTGCGGCCCACGGAATCGCTCAACTGCCGCCAAGCGGCAAGCAGCAGACTCTCCGGCAGGTTGGCGCCGGAGCCGTCATCCGCGGCCAGCCGTTGCGCCTCGTCATGGCAGAGCAGCCCGAAAGACCAGGAAAACTTGGCCAGCAACCGGGCAGCAAAACCGGCAAGCTCGGTGTCGCGCCCGAGGATCTCCTTCATGGACACCGCCGTTGCGCCCAGTTCGGCGGGGAAGGCCAGATTGTTGACATTGAGCCCCACCCCGATCAGCACATATTCCTCGGCAAAGAGGGCGCTGGTGAATGATTCGCAGAGTACCCCGCAAATTTTTCGCCCTGCCACCTGCACGTCGTTGACCCATTTGAGGTGCGCCTCGAGGCCGTAACTGCGGATCGCCTCGCAACAGGCCATGCCGGCCGCGAGGGGATAGAGGCGCATGCTCTCGGGCAGCAGGGTATTGGCCATGACCAGGGTCAGCCAGAGACCGCCGGACGGAGCATGCCAGGAGCGCTGAAATCGGCCACGGCCATCGGTGAGTTCATCGGCGAGAAAAACCAGGCCGCTGGGGCAGGAGTGGCCGCAGGCCTCAGCCTCGTTGATCCGTTGCCGGGCAAGGGGCATCAGCCGCTCGGCCTGGGGCAGATGCAGAATGGTACTGCCCACCGGCGCACCATAACGATATACGGCCTGGACGACCTCTTCCGGGTAATGGCGCAAACGGGCAGGAATCTCCTCGGCGGAGATGAGTTGCCGGACGGCTTGAAAGGAAAGAGACTCAACCATGAATATCCAGTTGGCATCCCACGCCGACTATGGCGGTGGTTTGTCGGCGAGAAACCGTTTCCTGCCGGGAGATACTGTCGCTCATTCTCGGAGGACATCCTGTCCTCCTCCGAGGTGCCTGCTGTCCCTTCCATCCCTGGACGGGACTACGCAGCCAAACCCGCGACAGCATCCCCCGACAGAAAACTCACTTGGCCGGCATTAAGTTGCTTGAGAGCTTACATAAAAAAACAGACTTGAACATCCCAACCGTAACCGTTCAGCAGTGGTGCAGGTTGCGGCAAGCGGGACGGCGATGCGTACTTTAGTACGTGAGCCGGACCGATCGCCGCAAGATGCGGTGCTGCTGATCCGTTACTCCCATTCAGCCTTGACCCGGGTGATAATCTTCTGGATCATGGGCAGCTTCTCCTCGGAACAGATGCCCAGCAACGGCTCGCCCTGGGAAACGCTTACTCCCGGCTGAAAATACACGGAATGGATGATCCCCGGCTCCCCGGCATAGTAAACCGGAGTGTCGCGTTTCATCAGAGACATGGTGAGGATTTCGTCGCCGGGCTCGATGGAGACCGCACGCTGACCGTGCTTGTCAATCTTGGCCTGCAAGTCCAGAGAGAAGAAATACTTAGCCCGCTCGGGCGCGTTAAAGGGCTCCAGCACCTGCCGGAGAATATTCTCAATGATCTCCCGCTTTTTCAGGGGATGCCGGATGGTGAGAATCTTCTCGCCCGCCTCGACAAACTGGCCTTCCAGATCGCTGCGAAGAAAAGAAACCACCCCGTTGCTCGAGGAGAAAATCTTCTTCTGGTTCCCCTCCCGCAGCAGTTCATAAAGAAGGGTGCCCCGAATATGATGCCATTCACCGGATGGCCCTTCCACCTCGGCGTCTTCCTTCACCCGGAAACGGACCTGGCCGGTATGGGCGGTCCGCACCTCCAGATAATCAAAGGGATCGGAACGATACTTGCCGATTATTGCGTCGAAATCTATTTCGTGATGTTCCATTTGCCTTTCACCTGTGTAACTTTCCAGCTCAAGGCCGGAAACAAACAAAAACAACCCAAACCGTAACTATTCAGCAGTGCCGTAGCTGCTAGGCAGAAGCCGGCGAAGTGTGCTGGTGCCCATGAGCAGGCTGATATAGCTGAGTTGAGCAGCTTGTCTGCTCAAACGAAACTTATACCCTCTGGGTGTAACAACGCAGATGCGGTGCTGCTGGATAGTTACTCACCTGTAGTACAGATTGCCGCCGCCCATGGTCAGCAGAGACTTGTGCAGGTTGCGCCTAAACTCGCGGCGGTCCCAGATGCCCTGGATGTGGCCGCGCTGTAAGGCGTTGCGGGCGTTATGGTAATCGGGCGGGATGTCCTCGCCGGTGGTGTCGCGGATAACCCGAGGCCCGGCAAAACCGACCCGGCTGGAGCGGATGGCGAACTGATACGGCGAACAGCCCAGAAAACTCGCCACCGGCCCGGCATAGGAATTGTTGTCGTAGACCACGATGTACAGGCCGCCGGAATCGATGTATTCCCGCACCGCCATGGTACATTTGGGCATCTGCACCACGCCCAGGGTTCCCTCGTGAATGCGGATGCCGCCGGTGGTGTGTACATAGGCCAGCAGGGGCCGCCGTTTCAGCTTGGCCGCTTCACAGGCCCGGACGAATTTTTCGCCCTCGGCCGCCCCGACCGTGCCGTTTCTGAAATCGCTGTACAGCATGGCCACCACCAGATCAACGCCCATTACCCTGGCGTCGAAGGTGATGATCCCGCTTTTGCGCCCGGTTTTGGCGATGGCTGCCTGCAGCCGCTTTGCAAAGCCGGGATAGCCCAGGGGATTGCCCGCGCAGACCCCGGCGTTGAATTCCCGGATGGAATCCGGATCAAAGAGATGCTTGAGATACCATTGGTATTCCAAAGGGAAATGGTGGCCGCAATTTTCGCAAACCCCGCCGAATTCGCCATAAAGGTCGGGAACCCAGAGATCCTTGCACCCCTGTTTCTCGGCATTGGGGCAGGTCACCGTCCGGTCCTCGTTGGCCAGGGGGCTGGTATAGACATCTCCGAATTCGATGGGATCTTCCCCGCTACCGGCAACAGGTGGCTTGCCCGGTCGCGAACCGGGTTTACGCAAAATAAAATCATAGGCTGCACTGATCGGAGAAGAAACCTGCTTGAGCAACACGGAGCCTTCGCCAGACACATCCTGAAAAACCTTTTTCACCTGTTTCTGCTGGCTCTTAAGGAGATCATAGCGGAAGGTGTAATACAGCTTGGCGATATTCTTTACGGCTTTCCGGCAGAAGGCGGAACAAGAGGAGCTCTCTTCGCTGTAAGCTTTGCAGGACATAGCCCGATATTTTTTCGAGCGGTAACTGAGCAGTCTTTTGACTTCATCCTCGTTGAGATCCCAGGAAATATCGATATGCGGCTCTTCAACGATCTGCCCCTCCGCCTTCTTGATCGTCAATTCATAGGCGCGAAAAGCCCTGAGGCTCTTGGTTTTCAGCACGACCTCGTCGGTGGCCCGGATTATTTCGCTCTTGAGCTGGCGAAAAAAGCCGAAATCGTCCCGCTTGGCGCCCAGGGGCGGCTCCTGGATGATCCGGTCGATGGTCTCAAGCTTAAGGTTTTCCAGCGCCGTGATGTGCAGATTCTCAGCGCAGGCCTCCACCAGCTCCTTGGGCATCTTCTCGCCCTCGCGGATCTTGCCCTCGATGGCGGCCGCGCCTTCCGGGGAGATCACCGAATAGTAGCCGTGGGAAAACATCAGCCGGGCATCGGCCAACCCCACGGCCTCGGCCCCGCCGGAGCCGCCTTCCGAGGTGACGGAAATCATCGGCACCCGCAGCTTGGCCATGGCGTAGAGATTCCGCGCGATCTGCTGACCGGCGCCGGGATAATCCTCCACTGGAAAGGAACCGGGGGTGAAGATATAGAAATGGATGGGAATACCTTCGGTTTCAGCCACTTTCATGTAGCGCAGGGCCTTTTCGTTGCCCCAGGGCTTGCTGCAGCCGCCATTGCGGTATTCCTCGCCATGGCCCTTCTCGTGGCCGATAACCATGACCTGCTGCATCACCGACTTGCTTTTCACCCGCCGCATGATGCTTGCCCTGGCCGCGACCATGGAAGGATCGATGCTCACCTCCTCGGCGCCGCCGAGCTCGGTGTAATCCTCATAGACGTTCTCCAGAATGTCTTTCAGGGAGAACCGGTGGGGATTGCGGACGATGCGCACCCGGTCCATGGAGGTCAGGGTCTCTTCGCAGCGGGCCTCCAGAAAAGAGAGGGAATCTTCCAGCGCCCTGATCTCCCCGGAAAGCTGCTCTTCCGTGTATTCGTAAAATCTGTCCCGCAGGGCGACGAATTTTTCGCGCATGCCGGAGAGATTGCCCCACTCGATGCCATCCTTGATCTGACTCAGGTAGCTGGTGCGTTCTTCTGCCTTGAGCAACCGTTTTCGTAAATCTTCCATAGAGTGTTTACCTGTGGCTCATCAGAAGGTGAGCAGCCGGGCTATGTTTTCCTGAAGGTAGGGGAGATTGGTCATGATCTGGCCGCCTGCGGCATTGCTGCCTGCGATGGCCACCTCCGCCAGAAATTTCCGCCCCCTTTCCTTGGCTTGATCCATGGTGTCGCCCCAGACCAGGGCCAGGGCCAGGTTGGGGTCATACTCGCTGGGGATCGCGTAGGTTCGGTCGGTGGGCACATGGCTGTAAACCGCGGACCAGTCGTACTGAGGGTAAGAAAACCGGGAGATTGTCCCGATCCAGGGAGCAAAGCCGCGGGCGGTGTCTTCGGCAACGATCCGAAACTCGATGCTCGCTCCCCGGGAGGCGATATCATTCTGGCTGTACCCCATCTTGTCGCCAAGGGCCAGGCGGATCTGCTCGCGAATCAGGTTGGGATGTTTGTTGTTGATGTAGCTGACCCGGGCGGAGACATCGTTTTCCACCTGGATTCTGGTGTTGACCTCAAGGAGATAGGGCTGGCCGTCCCGGGTGACGATCCACTCCCAGGTTCCGACGTTGTCGTAGCGAACATGGGCGGCAAGCTTGAGCGAATACTCCACCACCTTGTCCAGCACCTCCTGGCCGTTAAAATCGTAGGTAAAGCAGGAGTTGTCGAAACCGGGCGCGGCCTCCAGCCGTTTCTGGCGACCGGTACTCTGGATGGTGCAGTTTCGGGTGCCGAAATGCACCCGCTCGCCGTGCCGACTGCACACCAGCTGCACCTCGAGATGGTTGAAGTCGCGGATCCGCTGTTCGATAAGCACTCCGCCGTCCCCGAACTGCCGCTTGGCATAGTTCTGAACCTGACGGTAGATGCGCCGGAAATGTTCAATCTGGCAAACCTCTTCGATCCCCATGCCGCCGCCGCCAGCAGCGGCCTTGACCAGGATGGAGGGATTCTTGACCTTTTGGCTGTCCTGGGTTTCCAGAAGATGCCGGGCGATGTCCTCGGCCTCCATCTCATTATAGATGGGGCCGTCGGTGCCCGGAATAGTGGGGATGCCCAACCGGTTGGCAACCCGCTTGGTATTGATCTTGTCGCCAAGATCCTTGACCACCTCCCATTTCGGGCCGATGAAGGTCAGGGGCCGATTGCGGATCATGACCCGCCTGGCAAAGCGGAAGTCCTCGGAGAAAAAGCCGTAGCCGGGATGGATGGCGGTGCAATCGGTGTGATCGGCCACGGAAAGGATATCGTTTGGATCGGTATAGGCCGATACCCGCCAGGCCCGGCGGATATTGCTCTGGCTGTCCAGGTTGCGGCGCACGTGTTCGGATTCCTCATCCGCCGCGGTGTAGATCACGGTATAATCAAGGCCCAGATCTTTGCAGGCCTCCATGATCCGCAAGGCGATCTCGCCCCGGTTTGCAATCAAAACCTTGTCTTTCAAGCTAATCCTCGATATCGGTTGCGGGGGGACAGGTTGCCGCTGTTCACCATATCCCAATAAAACATAAAAAGGAAAAGAGAACGCTTACTCCACCGTTTCCATTTTTAATTTTTACTAATTATCGTGGCAAATGAAAAGGATGAATTACGATGGTTTCGTAACAAGAGAGGGGAAGCACCGGCAAGGCTGCTGGGCCTTGTTGCGACTGCCTCAATACCCCCCCCCGGAGAAAAAGCCCTCCATCTCGTGAAGCGCATTCTATTGAAACAGCATGGTGTTCTATGGTATAGTGAGCCTGTTTTTGAATTCTCCGCCTGGATAATGGCTGTATTCCATGGCGTAAAGTGTGGCTCTTATACCGATTTTAAAGATAAACGTCAATTTTTTTTCTTGACACCCCAGGCTATTTCCTTTAGCCAAGGCGTGTTGCGACCGATTCTCTAATTCTTTACAGCAAGGCGATACAGCCTTGGCTCACCATCAACGGCATGCCGGACATGACCGTTGTCATACCAATAGGACTCTTACCCTCGCATGGACACCTCCGCCCCGGACCCCGACGACTCGCCTTTCAAGCGCATTCTTAATTTTTTCGGCATCAACCGCTCTCCCGACACCACCGAAGACATTGAGCAAGAAATCCAGGAACTTCTCGATGACGGAGAAGAACATGGGTTGATCACCCGCGAAGAAGGGGAGATGATCACCAGCATCCTGGAATTTCGGGATACCCTGGTCCGTGAGATCATGACCCCCCGAAGCGATATGATCAGCGCCGAGGCAAAGGTATCGGCCGCCGAGCTTATCCAGCTGATCACCGACGAGGGGTACACCAGAATCCCCATCTACCGGGACTCCCCGGACAATATCATCGGCATTCTCCACGCAAAGGATCTGCTGCCCTTCTGCCTCAGCGCCTCCACCATGCCCGCAGCATCGGAGCTGGTAAAACCGGCCTTTTTCGTACTCGACACCCGCAAGATCGTCAATCTGCTCAAGGATTTCCAGAGCCAGAAAGGCCATCTTGCCGTGGTCACCGATGAATTCGGCAGCGTGCGCGGCCTGGTAACCCTGGAAGACGTGCTGGAGGAAATCGTCGGCGAAATTCACGATGAATACGACAAGGCGGAAAAACGCTGGAAGGTGGTGGATAAGCATCTGCTTCTCACCGACGCCAAGGTCAACCTCGAGGAGGTGGAGGAATTCTTCGGCATTACCCTGCCGGAAGGCCCCTACGAATCGGTGGGCGGCCTGCTCATCCACCAGATGGACCGGGTGCCGCCGGTGGGCGCCACCATGCTCATCAACGCCCTGGTCTTTGAGGTGGTTTCGGCTGACCGGCGGCGCATCCATACCGTAAAAATCCAGAACAAGCCCGTCTGATGCCGCTCCTGTTTCCACGATCCGAAGGCGGAAGTCATTTCGGCAGAGCCTGCTTGCTGGCGTTGCTGGCCAGTGGTCTGCTGTTTCTGGCCTCTCCCGGGCTATTTGCCCTGCCCCCGCTTGCCTGGCTGGCCCTGGTTCCCCTTTTCTGGAGCCTTGGCAACCAGCCGCCGCGCAGAGCCGCCCTGCTCGGCCTCATTTGCGGCCTGGCCTATTATCTGCCCCTTTTGTACTGGATCATCATTGTCCTGGCCACCTATGGCCAGGTGCCTTTGCCCATCGCGGTGCTGGCCCTGTTTTTCCTGGCCCTGTACATGAGCTGCTATCTGTCGGGATTCGCCTTTCTCTGCGCCAAAACAGGGCTGCGCCCCTCTCTGCTCATTTTCGCCCCGGCCTGCTGGGTGGCGCTCGACTTGCTCCGGGGCTTGCTGTTCACCGGCTTTCCCTGGCTTGATCTGGCCTACACCCAATATAATCTGCCCCAACTCATCCAGATTGCCGATCTGACCGGCCACCATGGCCTCACCTTCCTCATGGTTCTGGCCAATGCCCTGATCTTTACCCTTATCACTTCTCTTGTTCACCGCAAGCCGGCAAGTTTTTCTCTTCTCATCCCCGCCGCCGCCCTCCTGTTGTTGGCGGCCTCGGGCTACACTCTCTGGCGGATGCAGACCATGCCGGCAACCCTTGCCCAGGCGGAAAAGATGGAGGTGGCGGCGGTCCAGGGTAACATCCCCCAGGATCAAAAATGGCAACCGGCCTTTCAGCGGGAAACCATTGACACCTACCTCCGCCTGAGCAATGAGCTTTACCTGAACAAAAGACCGCAGCTGATCATCTGGCCGGAAACAGCCCTGCCATTTTACCCCTACGAGCACCCTCTTTTCCTCCGGCTGCACAGCGAACTTATCCTGCCGCGCCAGGCATATCTGCTTACCGGAGTACCCCACCGGGAAAAAACCTCGACGGCAGGGCCACTGACCTATAGCAACAGCGCCTTTCTGCTCGCTCCCAACGGCCAGGTCATTGGCCGCTATGACAAGCAGCATCTTGTCCCCTTTGGCGAATATATCCCCTTCCGCCGCATCCTGGGTTTTGCCTCGCCGCTGGTGGAAACCCTGGGAGAATTTACCCCCGGCCAGGCCTCCCCCCCAATATCTTGCGAAAACAGCCGGATCGGGATATTGATCTGCTTTGAAAGTATTTTTCCGGAAATCTCCCGCCGGCAAGCGAAAGATGGGGCGAATCTGCTGGTCACCATCACCAACGACGCCTGGTTCGGCAGATCGAGCGCTCCCTGGCAGCATCTGGCCATGGGGGTGTTCCGGGCGGTGTAGACCAGAAAAACCCTGGTGCGGGCGGCCAACACCGGGATCAGCGCCTTCATCGACCCCATGGGGTGCATCCGGGGAGCATCCCCCCTGTTTGCCGAGTACGCCGGCAGTCAACCGGTCGCCCTGCTGAGTGGCTTGACCTGTTATGTCCGTTGGGGGTATCTTTTCCCGTGGGGCTGCCTCATCCTGACCATGGCTGGGCTATGGCGGAGTTTCGTACAGAAAAAAAACAACGCATAAACAAAAAGCTAAACAATAGCGAATTCACGACACCACAATTTTCATCATCAGGAGAACAATTATGTCCGCGGAACTCAAACAGAAGATTCAGGATCTCAAGGGGCGCCTCATCTCCCTGAAGGAGCATCTTTGAGGTAGATCACAAGAGAGAGCGATTGCAGGAGCTGGAGCAGCTCACCCTGGCCCCGGCTTTCTGGGATAACCAGGAAAACGCCCAGAAGGTGCAGCGGGAGCAGGGCGCCATCCAGAATATTGTGGAAAGCTGGGACACCTCCCAGGCGGAGCTGGACGAGGTGGAACTCCTGCTCGATCTGGGCATGAGCGAAGGCGACGAAGAGACCCTCAAAGAGGTTGACCAGGCCCTGGATGCGCTGCTTGAGCGGATCGAGACCGTTGAGCTTGAGTGCATGTTCACCGGCGAGCACGATGCCAGCAACGCCATGGTCACCATCCATGCAGGCGCGGGCGGCACCGAGGCCCAGGACTGGGTGAGCATTCTCCTGCGCATGTATCTGCGCTGGGCCGAGGCCAAGAAATTTCCCACCGAGATCCTCGACCTGCAACCGGGCGACGAGGCCGGGGTCAAGGGGGTGACCATCATGGTCACCGGCCACAACGCCTATGGCCTGCTCCGCTCGGAGATGGGCATCCACCGGCTGGTGCGCATCTCCCCCTTTGACGCCAGCGGCCGGCGGCACACCTCCTTTGCCTCGGTCTTCGTCTTTCCCGAGCTGGACGACGACATCCAGGTGGACATCAACGACAAGGATCTGCGCATCGACACCTACCGGGCCAGCGGGGCCGGCGGTCAGCATGTCAACAAAACCAGCTCGGCCATCCGCATCACCCATCTGCCCACCGGTATCGTGGTCCAGTGCCAGGGGGAGAGGAGCCAGCACCGCAACAAGGACACGGCCATGAAGATGCTCAAGTCCCGGTTGTACGAGAAGGAGCAGGCTGAACAAAAAGAACAGCACAAGGATATCGCCGGCGAGAAAAAGGAGATCGCCTGGGGCAGCCAGATCCGCTCTTATGTGATGCAGCCGTACCGGATGATCAAGGACCACCGCACCAATTTCGAGGTGGGCAATGTGGACAGTGTGATGGACGGCAATCTTGACCCGTTCATCAAGGCCTATCTGCTGTGGCAGAGATAGAGGCCGGCCAGTGCGCAAAATGCGGGGCCTGCACCGTGGTCTGTCCGGTCTTTCAGGCCACGGGCCGGGAATCGCTCTCGGCCCGCGGCAGGCTGCATCTGCTGGAACGGCTTGATCCGGGCCGAGCCTCGGCCGCCTATGCGGAGATTCTCTCCCAATGCTTGCTCTGCGGGGCCTGCCGCTCCGTATGCTCCAGGGGGCTCGACCCGCCTGCCCGTTTTCTTGCCGGGCGAAGACGGCTGGCAAGGAGCGCGGGCCACCGGGTCTTGCTCCGGGCCATCGCCGGAAAGGCCCTGGGCAATCAGGCGCTGCTGACAACAATCGCCCTTCTCGGCCACCCCCTGCTTGAGCGACTGCCGGCTGACAGCGGCCTGCGGCTGCGCCTCGGCCTGCCGCAGGCGGGGACAGCCGCTCTCCCAACCCTCTCTGAAAGCCTCCCAGAAAAATCCACGCCGCCGACCATGACCTTTTTCCCCGGTTGTTACGCCTCCCATTTGCACCGGGGAATCGGCAACGCGACGGAGAAAATAGCCGCAAGGTTCACCGGCAATCGCCCGGAAAAGCCCAAAGAGCAAGGCTGTTGCGGCCTTGCCGCGGAAAACGCGGGAGACTCCGCCACCGCCAGACGCCTGGCCCGGCAGAATATCAGCGCCTTTGCCGGAAACTCCCTGCCCATCCTCACCTCCTGCTCTTCCTGTTACCACCAGTTGCGCCGTTATCCCGAACTGCTGGCGGACGATCCGACATGGCAGGAAAAGGCCCGAGCCTTTGCCGACCGCCTTCTTGAATTTTCAACCTTTGTGGCGCAGGCCATGCAGGCTGAGCCAGCTTTCGCCTTTGCCGGGTCGGCCAAGGAGCAGACCGTAGTCTACCACGACCCCTGCCACCTGCGCTTTGCGGCAACCCCCATCACCGGCTCACCCAGGGCAATCCTCCGGGCCATCCCCGGCCTGCGTCTGAGCGAACTTGCCAACGGCCCGCAATGCTGCGGCCAGGGCGGCCTGTTTCATCTGGCCCAGCCGGAACTGGCGGAAAAGATCAGAAGCCGCCTGCTGGACCAGCTGACCCAGGCGGCGCCGGATCTGGTGACCACCACCTGCTCCGGTTGCCTCATCCATATCCGGCAGGGGTTGGGAAATACCCAGGAACAACCGGAGGTCCGGCATCTGGCCATTCTCCTCGCCGAACTTCTGTGAGAAAATTTCCAGACTGATTTTTTTTGCCACTCTTTTGCTGGTCCTTGCGTAATTTTTCTGGGCATTATAATGTATGCCCCGGACAGATTGCCATTCCCGAGAGATTGCCGAAAATATACCCGGCTGCCTTACTTACCCTGGCGAACAAGGAGAAACAAACAATGACTGTGACGACCCAACGCCTTTTGGGCTTTTTTTCCCTTCTTTTTGCGGCCCTGATTCTGGCGGTTCCCTGCCAGGCCGGAGTTGACTGGGAGGTCAGCAATACCCTGAAAACCCCTGCCGCCCCCCTGGACATTGCCGCCTCGCTGGACGGCAAATGGACCTTTGTCCTGGCTGAGGGCGGCAAGCTTCTTGTTTATTCCGAAAAGGGCGCCCTCGAAGAGACCATCGCCGTCGACCCGGCCATGGACCGCATCGCCTCCTCCGGCCTGCAGGCGGCCAACCTCCCCGACCGGGTCTACCTGAGCAGCGGCAAAAACAAAACCGTCCAGACCATTACCCTGGATTTTTCCGTACCGATCAACATCCAGGGCGCCCCTTTCCTCGGGCAGGACAACGCCCCGGTGGTCGTGGTCGTGTTCAGCGATTTTGAATGCCCCTATTGCGGCACCGTGGGCGCCTTGGTTGAAGAGGCGTTGGCCAAACATCCCAAGGAGGTCAAGGTCGTTTTCAAACATTTCCCCCTGGCCATGCACAAACAGGCCCAACCCGCCGCTCTTGCCTCTCTGGCGGCCCACCGGCAGGGCAAATTCTGGGCATACCATGATCTGCTGTTTGAAAACCAGAAGTCTCTTTCCGAGACAAAATACACAGAGCTGGCCAAAAAGCTTGGCCTCGACCTGGATAAATTCAACAAGGATTACAAAGCCATGGCTGGCCAGCAGGCCCTGCAACGCGACATGGCGGACGGCCAGATGGCCGGGGTTCGGGGCACCCCGGCCATTTTCGTCAACGGCCACCGCCTGAAGGAACGGAACATCAAAGATCTTCAGCAGATGATTAATCAGGAACTGGGCAAACAGGGCAAGGGCGGAGCCCGCCGTTGAGCAAACGCGACTTGGCCCTGGCCGACAACCACACCGCCCTGCTGGTCTACGGCGACCTGAACAAGAACCTTGCCGTCATTGAGGAGGGCGCCGGGGTCACTATCCAGGTGCGGGGCAACGAACTCACCGTCAACGGCCCGAAGCACGGGGTGGAGCTGGCGGTCTCGGCCATCAATAAACTTGAGGAGCTGATCCGCGCCGGCTATCCGGTATATCCATCGGATGTCGCCTATGCCCTGCGGATCCTTCAGGCCTCGCCCAGGGCGAACCTCAAGGAAATCTTTCTCGACAAGGTCTACATCACCGCCGAGCAGAAGGTAGTCTCCCCAAAGAGCCTGAATCAGAAGCTCTATATCGACAGCATCCGGACCCACGACATCGTCTTCGGCATCGGCCCGGCCGGCACCGGCAAAACCTATCTCGCCGTGGCCATGGCGGTTTCCGCCTTTGTCAGCAAGCAGGTCAGCTCCATCATTCTGGCCCGGCCCGCAGTGGAGGCGGGAGAGCGGTTGGGCTTTCTCCCCGGCGACCTGGCCCAAAAGGTCAACCCCTATCTGCGCCCTCTGCACGATGCTTTGAACGCCATGCTGGGCAGAGGCAAGGTCGCGGACTTGATTGAGGAGGGGTCGATCGAGATCGCGCCTCTGGCCTTCATGCGCGGCCGTACCCTGAGCAACGCCTTTGTCATTCTGGACGAGGCCCAAAACACCACGCACGAACAGATGAAGATGTTCCTCACCCGGCTGGGCTTCAACTCGCAGGCGGTGATCACCGGGGACATCACCCAGATCGACCTGCCGGACCGCAGACAGTCGGGGCTCATCGAAGCCGCCCGGATCTTGAAGGATATCCAGGGGATCGCCTTCAACCAGTTCTCCGAGGTGGACGTGGTCCGCCACCGTCTGGTGCAGGAAATCATCCGCGCTTACGCCGACAAGGAAACCCTCCCGCCACCCCGCCGAACAACCGCCAGGAAAGCTTGAGACTGCCATGCCCGTTCTCCTCACCAACCAGACGGCCACGCCCCCGGCCATCAGCCTGCAACAGCTCCGGCAACGGGCGGAAACCCTGCTCTCCCTCTGCGGCTGCGCGCAAAGCGAACTGAGCATCCTGCTGCTTGACGATCCCGGCATGGCGCAGCTCAACGAGCAGTATCGCAACAAAAAAGGGCCGACCAACGTCCTGGCCTTTGCCATGCAAGAAGGAGGAGGAGCGCATCTGCCCGAGGAACTCCTGGGCGATGTGATCATCTCTCTGGACACCGCGGCCCGCGAAGCAATAGCCGACGGAGTGACCCTGCACCAGCGGGTGACCATCCTCCTGATCCACGGCCTGCTGCACCTGCTGGGCTTTGACCACGAGCGCTCCCGCTCCGAGGAAAGGGCCATGGCCGAACGGGAAAAAGAACTTTTGCGCCAACTATCAGCCGAAGAAAGGAGAGGAAAAATGGTCACTCTTGCCATCAATGTCGATCATGTCGCCACCCTGCGTCAGGCCCGGGGCATCAGCGAACCGGACCCGGTGCTGGCCGCGGGCATCTGCGAACTGGCCGGAGCCCAGGGAATCGTCGTCCATCTCCGGGAAGACCGCCGACATATCCAGGACCGGGACGTGCGCCTCCTCAGGCAGACTGTGAAAACCAAGCTCAATCTGGAGATGGGGGCCACTGAGGAGATCATCGGTATCGCCCTGGAGATCAAACCGGACATGATCACCCTGGTCCCGGAAAAGCGCAAGGAACTAACCACCGAAGGCGGGCTCAATGTGGCCGGGCAGAAGAAAAAATTGCAGGAGGTCATCGCCCGGATGCGCAAGGCCCACATCCCGGTGAGCCTGTTCATCGATCCGGACTCCCGGCAGATCAACGCGGCCCATGAGGTGGGGGCGACCTTTGTCGAGATCCACACCGGCCGTTACTGCGACGCCATTTCGGAACAGAGACGGGACCAGGAATTTTCTCTCATCGCCACGGCGGCGGAAGAGGCCTATGAGCTGGGGCTTAGGGTCAATGCCGGGCACGGCCTCAACTACCTCAACACCCGGCGGGTGGCGGCCCTGGGCACCATCGAGGAGCTGAGCATCGGCCACGCGGTCATGGCCAGGGCTATTCTGGTGGGGCTTGATCAGGCGGTGCGGGAGATGCTGGCCCTGTTGCCTGCGGGATAACGGAGAATCACCGGAACCTGCATGGGAATAGCCGCCGACATCGTCATCATCGTGGTGACCGCCCTGATCGGGGCGCTCATCGCCCAACGGCTCAAACAGCCGCTGATCTTGCTGAGTATCAATTTTTCCCGAATTCTCTACTTTTGACTTGCCCAATTTTCTGGAGGCACTATTGACATGCCAGTTATTAACTGGTTTATATGAAAAAAATCATTCCCCATATTTAAGTCATTTAAATACTTCATTGAACTTATGCTGCATAACCTTCGACAACTCAGACGTTACATAATTACTCTGACCATCCTCACCTTTTTATTTGGATTTGGGGGTAATTCTGCCCAGTGCTATTGCTTCATGCCTAACAGGAATGTGCACTTAGGACAGAACCATCCCGTTTGTGGCACTGACAGTGAATGTCCTTCCAATGATGAAGCAGTACCCATGGACTATGATCGAGTCTTAAGCCAAGGTCATTGTGTGCACGTCACTCTGGAAAGAGACACCACCGATCATCTCCATCGAAACCTCATCCGACTATCGTCCACCGCTAGTTTCCCTCTGGGAACGACAGCCATCCTCGCCCAAACTGAGAAATTATCTTTCCGCAACATCCCTGCCGTTATTCCGCCACTCCAACTCGTCTCCCTGCAAAGTATCGTCCTCCTGATTTGACTCCTTCCCTCTGAGCTCGTCAACGGTTACCAGTCTCGTAATCGCAAACGGCCCTCACAAAAAAAATCACTGGATATCCGTGGTCCGTCTGAATTGATCGAAAAGGTCATACCATTCGTTACGGGCCTCTCTGCTTGAAGGATTCTTCTTGCCGAATCGGATAGCCAGGATCGCGAATCCTCTACCTTCTCTCAAGGGAAAGCCTATGAATAAGTCTTTGCGCTGGAAAATCATCTTGCTCTGCTTCGTCACCATCTTCTCGGCGGTCAGTATCGTGCCTTCATTGACCAACAATGTGCCGGATTGGTGGAAAAAATATTTCGCCCCGGAAGGACTGAAGCTTGGCCTTGACCTGCAAGGCGGCATGCACTTGGTCTTGAAAGTGGATTTGAAGAAGGCCGTCGAAAATTCCCTCGATTTTGCAGCGTTGGATCTGAAGGATGCCCTCTTCGAAAAACAGATCTCGGTGGTCAAAACTAAAACTCCCCAGGCAGACAGGGTAGTCTTCACTCTGCCGAACAAGAACGCCATGGCCACGATTAAAGAGCTGGCCAAGGGGGACGCCTTCTCCAACTTGAAAATTGAGTTCAAGGAAGAAGAAGGCTCCTTTCCGCGCCTTATCCTGGCCTTAAAACAGGAACGCATCGACTTCATCAAAAAGAACGCCGTCAATCAATCTTTGGAAATCATCCGCAACAGAATTGACCAGTTCGGGGTAGCGGAGCCAGTCATCATCCGTCAAGGTGAAGACGAAATTGTCGTCCAGTTGCCAGGTGTCAAAGACTCAAAACGGGCCTTGGACCTGATCGGTCAGACCGCTCAGCTTGAGTTCAAGATGGTGGTGGACAACAATGGAGGATTAAACCTCAACAGCCTCGTTAGCCAGGCTGTGTCTTCCGGCAAATGGCAGCAGGGCCAAAGTCTCAAGCAGCTGAACATGGCCCTCGCCCAGTATTTGCCGCCGGACACCCAGGTCTATTTTGAGACCAACAAAGATCCCCAGACCCAGACCAAGACTGAAACTCCCCTCCTGATCCATAATCAGGTGATGATGAGTGGCGACATGGTAGCTGACGCCCAGGTACAGGTCGGAGGCACCTTCAACGAACCCTGCGTCACTCTCAACCTAACCGGACATGGCGGCAAGGTCTTCGGTCAAGTCACCGAAAAAAACGTCAATAAACGTTTTGCCATCATCTTGGACGGCAATGTCAAGTCGGCCCCGGTTATCCGCGAGAAGATCCTCGGCGGCAGCGCCCAGATCTCCGGCAACTTCGCTTACGAAGAGGCCACAGACTTAGCCATTGTCCTCCGTATTGGCGCCCTGCCCGCCCCGGTAGAGGTCATCCAAAACCTGACGGTGGGTGCTTCTCTGGGGCGCGACTCCATTGAGAAAGGGCTGGCCTCCGGTCTTGTGGGCACGGTGCTGGTTATTATCTTCATGCTGATCTACTACCGCAGTGGCGGCGTCATTGCGTGCGGGACTATGTTCCTAAACATCCTCCTAATCATTGCAGGACTGGCCTTCATGAACGCCACCCTGACCATGCCGGGCATCGCCGGGATCATCCTGTCCATCGGCATGGCGGTTGACTCCAACATCCTGATCTTTGAGCGGATGCGGGAGGAGTTTGCCCTCGGCAAATCGGTCCGCTCCGGGATTAATGCTGGCTATGACAAGGCCTTAGCAGCCATTGTCGACGGTCACGTAACCACCCTGGTTACCGCCATAGCATTATTCATGTTCGGCACCGGCCCGCTCAAGGGCTTTGCTATCACCCTCTCCTTCGGCGTCGCCTTCAACCTGTTCACCACCCTCTTTGCCTCCAAGTTGGTCTATGATATCATGGTCAGCACTAGGAAGCTTAAGCCGATGAATTTTCTGCAGTTCATCAATAAGCCAAATATCGACTATATGCGGTTACGCAAGTTCGTCTTCACCATCTCCATCTTGTTATCGCTTCTTGGTTTCTTCTCCATTGTTCAGATCATGCGGGGTCAGGCCAATCTCGGCATCGACTTTTCCGGCGGCTCCATGATCCAATACAGCGCCAGCAAGCCCTTCGAACTCGAAGCCGCCCGTTCGGCCCTGAAAAAACATGATCTGGGTGAACTCGACCTGCAGCAGGTGACAAACGAGAACCAGCTAATCGTCAAATTCAAAAGATCCACCGAAAAAGTCGAAAACATGGCGGACAAAATCACCTCGGCGCTGAGCAGCGAGATGCCGGAGGCTGGCTTTGCGGTGGAGAGCACCTTCGAAATCGGTTCCTCGGTCAGCGATGCCCTGCGGAGCAAAGCGGGGCAAGCCATACTGATCTCCATGCTTGGCGTCATGGCCTATCTAGCCTTCCGCTTCAACACTCACTTCGGGGTGGCGGCGGCAGTGGCTACTTTTCATGACATCCTGATAGTCCTCGGCATCTGTTACCTGATGAATATCGAAATCACCCTACTCGTCGTCACTGCCCTTTTGACCCTGGCTGGCTACTCCTTGAACGACACCGTCATCATCTTTGACAGGATCAGAGAGAACCTCCACCGCCCGGGCCACGACAGCAAGCTAATCAACGTCATCAACGACAGCATCAACGAGGTTCTGTCTCGAACAATTGTCAACTCATTGACCACCTTTCTGACGGTCTTGGCCCTTTTTTTCTTGGGTGGTATTGTCGTCCACGACTTTTCCCTCATCTTGCTGATCGGCTTCATCACCGGCGCTTATTCCTCTGTCTTTATTGCCGCTCCCATCCTGTGCATCTGGGACAAGGAAGAGGGGGGTGGTCTGATTCATGGTCAACCTGCCGATGCGGGCCATGGTCAACTGGAGTGAATCGTTGAGCAATCCCCAGCCGGCGCCCAGAAAAGATCGGAAAGAACGATGGAGACCAGGGGGTAAACCAGTTCCAACCAATAGCGACAACGGTTAATCCTACCGCCACCAGTGCTGTGGTCACAGCACTGGTGGCGGTATACAGCAAGGCGCCCTTGATGTTCAACGTTCTTTCGCTTGCCCATGAAGAACAGCGCAGTGGCGCTATAATCGTAACCGGAGACATAGCGCCAACGGCTAAATCAGGCCAGGAGGTGTTCGAACTATAAAAAACCGCTTAATGCTTGGTCCGTCAGTGGTGGGTAAGATCATTTCCCCCAAAATTGCCTTTTGCAATCTGTTAATATTGCAGAATGAGATCATTTCGTCTTTTTCTTGAAATTACAGGAGATACTGAATGATTGCAGGAAACGGATTCAACTATATCAGGCATCCTGACGATGGCAACACTGGACATCATTGATGAATTGAGTACCGGCTACGCGATCATGGTGTGGACAATTTATATTGGACTAGATTAGGCGGGACAAAAGATGCTGGCGCTGGCTGCTGTCAGCGTGATAAAACCAAATTACAGGAGCATGCATGGGAATAGTTGCCGACATCATCATTATCGTGATTGCCGCACTAGTTGGGGCGCTCATCGCCCAACGGCTCAAGCAACCGCTGATCCTGGGCTACATCCTCGCCGGCGTCGTGGTGGGTCCGTACACCGGGGGGATCACCGTCGGCGGCATCCATGAAATCGAGCTGCTGGCCGAGATCGGCGTGGCCCTGCTGCTCTTTGCCCTCGGCCTGGAATTTTCCTTAAGCGAACTCAAACCCGTCCGAAACATCGCCCTGATCGGCACGCCTGTCCAGATTGTCCTCAGCATCGCCTTCGGCTTTGCCCTGGGCAGATATTTCGGCTGGCCGCCGGCCCAGGCCCTCTGGTTCGGCGCCCTGATCTCCCTGTCCAGCACCATGGTGACCCTCAAGACCCTGACCGGCAGAGGGCTCATGGGCACTCTCTCCAGCCGGGTGATGATCGGCATCCTCATCGTTCAGGATCTGGCCGTGATCCCGATGATGATCATCCTGCCGCAACTGGGCAACCCAGAAGCGGGTCTGCCCCTGCTGGCCGTGGCGGTGGGCAAATCGGTAATCTTCCTCGCGGTGATGCTCTATCTGGGGACAAAGATCCTCCCCTGGCTGCTGGCCACGGTGGCCCAGTGGAATTCCAGGGAACTCTTCATCCTCTCCACCACGGCCATCGGCCTGGGCATCGGCTATGCCACCCATCTCTTCGGCCTCTCCTTTGCCTTCGGCGCCTTTGTCGCCGGCATGGTGCTCAGCGAGTCCGATTACGGCCACCAGGCGTTAAGCGATATCATCCCCCTCAGAGACATCTTCGGTCTGCTGTTTTTCACCTCGGTGGGCATGCTTCTTGATCCAGCCTTCCTCTTTGCCCACTGGGACCGGATTCTTTTCCTCCTGCTGGCCATCGGTCTGACCAAGGGGACAATCTTTTTCATCTTGAGCCGCCTCTTCGGCTATGGCAACATCATCCCCCTGGCAGTAGGCTTCGGCCTCTTCCAGGTGGGCGAGTTCTCCTTTGTCCTGGCCAGGGTCGGCCTTGAAGCGCAGGCCATTGACCAGGACCTCTATTCCCTGGTTCTGGCCGTTTCGGTGCTCAGCATGGTGGTCACCCCCCTGGCCTCGGCTTTGACAACTCCCCTGTATGCCTTGAAAAGGCGGGTCTCCCGCCCAGAACCGCTGCAAACGGAAAACCTCCCCGATCACGGGCTCGCGGATCACGTGGTCATCGCCGGCGGCGGCAGGGTCGGCCAGCATATCGCCCGGATCTTGAGCGAACTCTCCGTGCCCTGTGTTCTCGTAGAATTGAACCATCAACGGATGCTGGAATGCAAGGCGGCCAATTTCCCGGTAATCTTCGGCGACATGAGCCAGCCCACGGCAATCGAGGCCGCGCATGTGGTCACGGCCAGGCTTCTCCTGATCACCACCCCTTCGGTGGTGGTCAGCCAGGCCATCGTCCGGCAGGCCCACCGGTTGAACCCGGACCTGCATATCGTGGCCAGGGCCGAGGGAGTGGCGCAGACCAGGCAATTGTATGAAAACGGAGTCTATATGGTGGTGCTGCCGGAGATGGAAGCAGGGCTTGAGATCGCGCGGCAGGCCCTGCTGCATCTGGAGATTCCCGTGCCGGTCATCCAGCAATACACCGACGAGATCCGGCAGCAGCTGTACGCGCCGATGTATTCCCAGCAAAACTACCAGCTCCTCACCAGACTGAGTACCATCAAGAATCTGCTGGAGATCTCCTGGGTGGAGATCGGCGCCAAAAGCTCCCTGATCGGCACAAGCATCAAGGAGGCGGCGGTCCGCACCAAGACAGGCGCTTCGCTGATGGGGGTGATGCACGAAAAAGAATTCCTCTCCAACCCCAAAGCGGAGTATTGTTTTACAGAGGGAGATCTGATCGCGGTGGTGGGAAATAAGCAGGAACGGCTCGCCTTCAAAAAGATGGCGGATACTCTGGAAAAACAGTTGCCGCCAGATACCAGCATGGAGGAGAAAACATGAAAAGAAACCACGGCCTGTTTGTCCTGGTTCTGTCGGCGCTTTTGCTTTTCCCGCCTCTGAGCGCCCAGGCCGAAGAAACCATGAATCTATCCCGGGGGCAAACAGTGTATGTGCCTGCCTACTCCCATATCTACGTAGGCAACAGAGAGCAGCCTTTCCTGCTGACCGTCACCCTGAGCATCAGGAACGTCGATGCCAATCACCCCGTCACCATAACCGCCGCGGACTATTACAACACCAAGGGGGAACGGATCAGGAAATATCTGGAGCGACCGGTCCTCCTCACCCCTTGGGAATCAATCCGCTTTGTGGTGCCGCAGAAAGACAAGAGCGGCGGCTCCGGCGCCAACTTTGTAGTGGAATGGACCTCCGACAAGGCGGTCAACCCGGTGCTGGTCGAGACCGTCATGATCGGCGCGGAATCGCAGCAGGGCATCTCCTTTACCTCCCGCGGCCAGGCGATCAGCACCGCCAATTAGGCCCATCCGCCGAAGAAAGCAAGGTCAAGCAGGCATGGCCGCCAGCTCTTCAGCGGTCATCTTCCGCACCAGAATCTGGTGGCTTGCCTTGTCGAAATAAATCACCGACCGCTCTTCATCCATAGTGATAGTCCGGACCAGATTGCCGATCTTCACCACCACCCCGGGGAAGAGGCTGCCATAGACATACACCTGCTCGTTTACCATCTGCTCAAATTCCAGATCCAGCGCCTTGTCTTCCTCGATCAGGGCGTCAACCTTTTCCATGGCCTTGGGCATGAAGACCTTGCACTTGGCCAGCAGAATGCTTTTGTCCTCAGGCAATTTCCCCGCCAGCTCCTTCTTGATCTTCTCAAGGGCGCTGATGTTCTTGATCACCTCATTCAGCCGGTCCGACCACAGGTTGAGATTCTCGTCAACTTCCTTTTTCTTGATCTGCAGGGAAGGAACCAGCCCGACACAAATCTCGGTGGTCACCTCGGCCTCACACCCCAGCTCCTTGACATGCACGGAGCCCGCAGCGACAATCTTGCCGCCGATGATCGTCCCCTTTCCCTGGGTGGCGATCAAATCCCTGCCGACACTGGCATACGCCTGCAAGAGTACGTCCGTGACCCGGAGAAAGCCGGCAGTTTCCAGTTTGGGACCACTCTCCACGAATTCAACAATGATATCGCCCTTGGCCCGCAGTCTCGAATCCTCACCGACCACTCCGCCCATCACGGTCAGAGTGCCGCCTGACATAACGGAAGCATTGCTGACCCCCTGTCCGATCTTGATATCACCCCGGCATTTAACGCTGAATCCGGGAAGAACCTCGCCGCTGATCACCAGACTGGCACCGCCGAAGACGATGTTTCCCACTTTCATGTCCACATCGCCGGCAATGGAATGTTCTCCTAAAACCGTGGGCTTGCCTTCGGTCATAACAAACTTGCCGTCAATCGCGGCATAGATCTTCGTCTCGTCAGGCGAAAGAGTGACCCCTTTGCCATACTTGAGCTTGCTGTCTTTTCCCGGTTTGGCTGGAAGGCCTATCCCGAAGACATCCTGGCCGGCCTTGCCCAGAGTCGGCGCGATTTTTTCCAGCAGCAGCCGCTCCTTGGCGACATTGACAATACTGCCGAGATCTCGATAATCGACTCGATCATTATCCGGGGTGCTTCGCTGCTGGCCGGGGACGGCTATTTTAACATGCATCTTCACCCTGGCGTTTTCCCCAGGAACCGGAGGCTCTCCCTTGGCCACAATAAATGAGCCGTCTGCCGTCGGTTGGGGGGAAGGTAATACCCCGAAGACAATCCCGTTCTCGGCAAGTTCCGACTGGAGAAGAGCCTGATCCAGCATCGCTCCCGCCATGGCGTTTTTGGGGATGGCTACTGCCTGGAGGCGGTCCTTGGCAACCGTCAGCAAGAAAGTGCCGCTCTGGATCTCAAGCCCGCCCTTAAAAAGTTTTTCACTTGCCATTGCGTCTGCCACCCCTGGAAAAATGAAAAAACAGGTTTAAAACCCCTTTCCCTATCCTATCGGCCGGGAAGAAAAAATCTTCAACCTCTGCCTGGTTGCCAACGATGCCAATAAATCACAGCCTAACCGATCACGGGGCTGACCACGGAACTCACTCTACAGGTATAAGTTTCGTTTGCACAGACAAGCTGCGCAACTCAGCTATGCACCCTGCGGGTATAAGTTTCGTTTGAGCAGACAAGCTGCTCAACTCAGCTATAAGCGGGCACAGGGTGCCGCAGGTTGCGGCAAGCGGGACGGCGATGCGTACAACAGGTACGTGAGCCGGTCCGATCGCCGCAAAATGTGGTGCCCTGTGACCGCATATCACAACTCCTTTTCAAGGGCCGTGATATGCTCATGTTCGCCAAGCACGACCAGAATGTCTCCATGGAGAATAAGGGTTTCCGGCTTTGGATTGAACTGCATCTCCCCATGCTCCCTCTTGATGGCGACGACAATGAGATCATACTTCTTGCGGAGCCCTGAATCCATCAGCCTCTTGCCGGCGAAAGATGAATGCTCGGAAACCCGCAGCTCTTCGAGGCGCAAGCCCAGCTCCCCGTTGGCTACGGTGAGATCGAGAAAATCCACCACCGTTGGCCGCACGACGAGCTGGGCCATGCGGCAGGCCCCGATGAAATATGGGGAAATCACCTTGTCGGCGCCGGCTCGCAGCAACTTGATTTCCGAGCCTTCCGCTCCGCTGGAACGGGCCATGATGAAAAGATCCCCCTTAAGCCCCCTGGCCGAGAGAATGATATAGACGTTTTCCGCATCGGAGGAAACCACGGCGATCAACCCCTTGGCCGCCTTGATCCCGGCTTTAAGCAGCATCTCGTCGCTGGAGGCGTCACCGGGCAGAGCCAGATAACCGAGATCATCGATCTTCTGCAACTCCTGGGTGTCGCTTTCCACGATGACAAAGGGGAGTTTGTTTTCTTCGAAATTCTTGCAGATCACCTTGCCGATCCGGCCAAAGCCGCAGACAATGTAGTGGTCTTTCAAGGCCGCCACCCGCTTTTCCATGTTGTTCCTCCCCCTGATTTTCCGCAGGCCCACTTCAACCATGGACTCCGTAACCTCGCCCACCAGATAGAGGACAAAGCCGACTCCGACCAGGATAAGACAGATGGTGAACCACCGGCCGGCCGGACTCAGGGGAATAATCTCCCCATAGCCAACCGTGGTGATGGTGATCACCGACATGTACAGGCTGTCGAGAAAAGAGCCGTTTTCGATCAGCATGTAACCGGACGTGCCGATGCAGAGAATCACGACCAGCATGAAAACGGCAAAAAAGATTCTTTGCATGCACCCCTCGAAGATTATCCCGCCCCGGCAGACCTGAAAGCTCCACCATTTTTAACAATATTATTATCCCGGCTATTATGCTGTATATTTTTAATGGTATCAACGAGTAAGAAGCGCCATCAGGGCCTGGGGCATCATTTTCCTCCCCGGACCTGCCGCCCTTTGGTTTCCACAATCAAGTTTATCCGCCCAACCTCCGATAAGATAAGTAACTGACAACGGATGACGCGACCAACCATTCCCAAGGGGGGATAATGCCATGACCCAGCAAAAAGCCATACGAATCCTGATGCAAAGCCCTTTTTATTTCAAGCTGGAACTGGTCGCCCGCAAACTGCTGATCAGAGAATTCTGTGCCTTGCATAACGCAAGCTGAACCGGACCGAGTCCAGGTTTTTGCCCGGCAAGACTACCTGCCGAATTCTTGCCGGACTTGGGTCCACCCCCACCTCCGCCGACGCGAGCAACCGCGCCGGCCCACGCCTCCTTGCCCCTTTTTGGGGGAAATATTTTTTCTGGCCTCAAGCAATTTTTCGGTATATAGTCTCACCTGTTTCCGCCTCGCGTGAAGACGGAAGGACTCGCATCCATCCCCAAAAACACACAGCTCCGCAGCACAGGCAAGTGAGCCGGCGAGATTCCGAAATAAAAAAATTTCCAGGCAGCAACCGTTGCAATCGCGGCGCCCTGCGACTTCAACAATATTTGCCCCCAGAGGATTTGAGTTTCGTTTGAACAGACAAGCTGCTCAACTCAGCTTTTCACCCTTCGGGTATAAGTTTCGTAGGAGCAGGCAAGCTGCTCAACTCAGCTTTTCACCCTTCGGGTATAAGTTTCGTAGGAGCAGGCAAGCTGCTCAACTC